>ERZ795032.22-NODE-22-length-240221-cov-6.770734_pt1 | contig 240221 bp, 258 predicted proteins | sample MGYA00375124_ERZ795032 | MGnify/ENA primary metagenome ERZ795032 (study PRJEB30167, sample SAMN05720154) | activated sludge metagenome | isolation source: Anaerobic digester | place: China | collected 2015-12-16 ... | reverse complement strand
GCGCTCTGGCACAATCTTTTGAATCTAAATGCAGGTTAATATGTCCCACAGCCGAGATTTTCCATATATTTATATATTTTGAAATTATGGTCTTGTTAGGTCACATGGAACGCTTATTATGCCCTTATTGCAAAAAAGAGATTGACGAACATATGTCGTCATGCCCTAACTGTAACTCCAAGCTAAAAACTGTATGTGAAATGTGTAATAAACTAATTAACACTAACTGGAAGGAATGCCCCAACTGCGGGCAGGCTATTGTAAATGAGCATATGGCCCCTCCAAAATCTAGCGATATACCTGTGGAGACAAAGACCCAGATATATTCAGACAACATACCCATTGAAACAAAGACGCAGATCTATGGCAACGCCCCCTCTCAAACGGCCCAACAGAATAACGACTATAGCGCTGGAAATCTTGGGCAGACAACAAATGAAAATTTTCATTCTGTAAAGAGACCATATTCCAAGAAGTTTTTGGCATCTATATTCGCCGTTTTATTGTTGTCCTCTATAGCCGTGATTGCTTTGGCTTTAATGCATAACGTCAACAGGTATTATGATGAAGGTGTGTCTTACTATAATCAAAAAAATTACGACGAGGCCATATCAAACTTTGAAAAAGTCATAATGATCAATCCAAACAATACAAAAGCCAGAGAATACCTTGCATTTTCTTGGTATGGCAAAGGAATAGAATTCAATAAACAGGGCAAGTACCCTGAAGCCATAATCTGCTACGACAAGGCAATTGAAATAGATCCAAACTATGCAAGCGCATGGAATGATAAAGGGGTCACACTTAAAAATCAGGGCAAGTACCCTGAAGCCATAATCTGCTACGATAAGGCAATCGAACTTAATCCAGAGTATAAGCAGGCATGGAACAATAAGGGGATTGTATTCTTTAATATAGGAAACTATTCTGAAGCCATAATCTGCTACGACAAGGCAATTGCAATAGATCCAAACTACACTGAGGCGATTAGGAACAGGGAGAACGCACTTTTGAGGCTTTGATTGTAGAAAATGCTTCATTTTCCATACATTTATATAAGCGGACAAATAGATTATTCTTATAAAGGGTGCACCACTCTCGGGTGGGTACAAAAATTAAGCGGATATTTGCCTCTAGATGGGATAGAAATATTAATATAATCAAAAATAGAGGCTTTATACGTAATAAATGGAGAGGTGGTAAGTAATGAATCAAACAAGAGGGGGATTTTATAGAGTGCCAATAGTTGTCACTTTAGTTTCCTCACTATCAATTTTATTAGGATTTGTATTGGTGCTAGCATCAATATATTCATCCATTATATTTTCACAGCCCGCTATGCTCCTTCCAGTAATATTTGGAGTTTTTTTCATAGTGGTTGGATACTTCCTGTATAAAGGCAGGAATTGGTCGAGGTTTGGAGAGATAATACTCCTTGCAGGACTTTCAATTATTTCAATACTTGCAACTACTGTTCCCCAGCTAGGGGACATACTTGGGAAAATAAAATACATCGGTGGACTTCTTTTGCTGCCTCTACCAATATTGGGCTTATCTCTAGTAGTTATCATGCTACTGGTCTTGCATAAGCAAACTGCTCAATACTTTAAGTATATTGGGGAAGTGGGCACTATCAGTTACAAAATAACTAAAAAGCCCGGTGAGCATGCGCCAGAGCAGACATTGTTCAGCAGGCCCTCGGCAACAGGCGGGGTAAGAATCAATCAAACTTCAGCCCAGCCCTACAGAAGGCCGGAAGGCTCCTACGGAGAAACAATAGTGGACACGGGACTTAAAAGGCCTGGATTTTCAATGCCGCAAGACGACAAAACAGTCGTTGGAAGAAAAGTTGAAACTGCATCAAACCCTTCTTATATCTTGTACCACCCACAGGAAACTATAAGGGTAGTAAACGAGATACACAGAATCTTTGGCAGGGAAGACTTTGAGAGATTCATCACCCCTATGGAAGCCCAGTCAATTTCTAGAAAGACTAGCGGAGGCCACTTTAGAATTACCATGGCATTCAACGAGCAGACAGAGCAAGTAAGATACTACCTGGAAGATCTTGACAGCAGCAACGGTACAAAGGTCAACGGAATTGATATTAGGAAGGGAGAAAAAGTTGCCCTGAAGCACTCTGATGTAATCACAGTAGGAAAGGCAATGAAGATAGAGTTCAAAACCCTATAAATTTATTTTTTAATCTTTTTTATATAAGAAAGGCATATACGGCCCTTGGATTTTATTGTAGCCAAAGCATATCTGATCCCCATCTTCTAGCCTTTTAGGATTATTTTTCTCTAAACGGGCCCACTGGCTATTTTTGAAGACAAATACGCCGTTTCCAGTGTTTACATCAACAGCAAACCACTCGTATCCTATTTTTTGCAGAAGCAAGTATCCAGAAGAAGGGGGGCCTCTTGATATGTAAAAAACAGGCCCCGGCTCAAGTATCTCAATATTGGCAAGCCCCGTTCCGCCTTGAGTCCTATCCCTTGCAATACTGTAACTATTCATAACTAAAGGCACTACCTCGCCGCAGATAATTATCCTCTGCATCCCCGAGTAGCTTCCCCCTATGTTCTCCCCCGCGATAAGATAGTCCCTAATTTCTGTTACCGTTAGAAATCTAAAAGAGGGATTTATATCGAGGCATTTTTTTATTACTTCGGACATTTTCCTCGGCATTTTCATATTTAGAGAGAGCGGGTCTACAGTAAGTCGCCCGTCATCCAATTGGTATGACCTCGGTTCTTTACCGGTCATCATATAGAATATCAAGGCGCCGATAGAGTAGATGTCGCTTTGCGGTGAAGGCGCGCTACCGTTCAATTGCTCTGGGGCCGCCCAACCAGGGGTCCCTATGACAAGCTCTGCTTCCTTATACCCGCTTCTTGCAGCCCCAAAGTCAATTAATACGGGCTTTTCGCCATCCATCAGGATATTCTCTGGCTTGATATCCCTGTGTATGATGTTCATAGAATGGAGGTAGCTTATAGAGTTTAAAATGGGGACAATAATGCGCATCGCTTCGTCTTCTGAAGCGGGATTTCCCCAGTACATCTCCTTTACCCTATCGCCATCAACAAACTGCATAACAATTATGGGGAATCTTTTCTCATAATAGACGTGGTGGATGGTATCAAGGTATCCGACTATATTTGGGTGGGAAAGATTTGATAAGAAATCATTTTCAATAAGTATCTTTTCAATTTTTATATCATCATTTTCCCCGTCAAGCTTAGGCGACTTTAGGATCACATGGAAGCCCTCTGAGCTTTTGGCAAGCCAGATCACCCCCATTCCACCTTCCCTTAGCTTCTTCTGGACTTTGTAAATTGCACCAGAATTCCCCCTTAGCTCTTCCCCATTTCTTAGCATCTAAGGGCTCACCTTCTTCTAAATAATATTAGGGAGATATTGTCCTTGCCGCCCATATCCTTGGCCGCCTGGACGAGTTCTTTTACTTTTGATACAACATCCAGCTTGCTATGTATCAGTACTTTGCCTATGTATGAATCGTCCTGGACCATATCTGAAAGCCCATCAGAACAGATTAAAATCCAATTATTCTTACCGATATGGAAATCGCCTACGTCCGGATTTAAAGGTGCGGATGTGATGCCCACAGCCTGAGTGATCACATTTGAAGGCACATTCTTTCTTGCTTCAGCTTCTGTGACTCCGCATCTTTCCATGTATGTGCCAAGCTCAGAGTGGTCTGTTGTCACCCTGGATATCCTTTCTTCAGAATCGCCATCCGTATAGGTCGTGTAAATCCTGGAATCCCCTACATGGGCATAGTATATGTGGTCCTTATTTAGGAACACAACTTCTAGAGTTGTCCCCATGTTGCACATGCCGGGATTTGATTTTGATATGCAGAGTATCTCTTCGTGGGCGTTGTAAACAATGTTCCTTAGGATATCTTTTATCTCGATATCATTTAGCTCCTGGTAATCAAATAGTTCCTTCTTACCATCCTCCAAAACAGTTTGGATCGCAATCTTACTCGCCACTTCCCCGGCGTTGTGCCCGCCCATGCCATCTGCAAGGACAAATAGGCCCTTTGATCCATCCCTATTGAATGCAATACCTATAGAATCCTCATTTAGCTCCCTCTTTAATCCCACATCCGATTCTGCATAGACCTCTATATTCTTTGGATGCGCCGAGTTGCCATACTTTCTTGAATCAAAGATTAATAAGGTCCTTCCTTCTAGCAATTTTGATATGTCGCCTTCCTGAATCTTTTCCTTTTTCCTGCCTGTAAAGAAGAATATGTAGACAAGAGCAAATATTGCAACTAGTGAGGATATAACTAAAATTAATATGTAGGTGTATTTGAGCTTCCCTTGATTCCCTTTTAATTCCGTCACATATGCCTTCTTGGTATTGAGCGACTCCTTAACAAAAGTTTCCGCACCCGGCTCAAGCTTTAAATCTGAAACTTTTTGCTCTAAACTCTGCAACCTGGATAGGACGGCATCATAATTATAATTTTTAGTTACGCCTACCGTCTCCATATCGAGGGAGATATCGTAAAGATCATTAAAAAAAGAAACTCTTTTTCTAACCCAGCTATTTTCATTCCCCTGGAAAATGGAGGCGTAGTTTGGGTCGTCTTGAACTATAGTGTAATCTTTTACGATCGTGAGGATACTTTCTGGATTTTCTATACTGGAGGGAGTTATCTTTGCCTCTATTATCTTTAATTTATTGGTGAGGTCTGATATTTTTTTGTAATCTTCCTGGATTTTGGATATTATGCCATATTCCAGATAGGAGGTGCCGATATTGCTATTGAGCGCGGAAATTTTTTCCTGAAATCCACCTAACTTGCCCATATCCTCTTTTCTCAAAAGGATGGCATCAAGTATAGCTATCATTTCCCCCAGATTTTTGTATTTGGCACTGTCAAGTTGACTAATAATTGAACTGTTAGAATCTTTATACTCGCTAGAGAGATCCTTTATTTGATTTGTGTAGTAATCCTTGTACCACATCTCGTTAACTTCAAGTAACAATTGCGGGACATCGCTAAGATTTTCCAGCGCATCATCCAATCTGCCGCCCCTAATGTTATTCTCCGCATTGGTAATTTTAATGTTTGAAGTGATAATCTCATCTTCATAGCTTTCATAAGGGGCGTAATCACAAGAGACGCACCAAAGCATAGAAGTGGACAATAAAAAAATAACAAAAATAGTTAAGATGATCCGCTTATCAGACCGATTCAAACTCAATCCCCTCAACAGTAACCCTTAGCCTTCCGCCAAGGTCGATATTATCGCCTTTCTTTATGGTGAACAAGCCGCCGCCTCTAATCTCCTTTCCGTTTAAGAGGGTGCCGTTTGCACTGCCGATGTCCTCGATGCAGACTTCTCCATTTTCTTCTGTGAACTTAAAGTGCCTTCTAGATATATAGGATAGAACTGACTCAGGGAAAAATGACCTGAAATCTTCCCTTCCAGAAGGCGATATTGGATCAACTGTTATCCTAATCCTGTTCCTGTTTGCACTCAATGTGACATACTTCTTTTTTAGGCTCTCCCCGCAGAACGGGCAGAAGAATCTGTCGCCCCTTGGCACTTCAGAAACATTGGCATTACAGCTTGGGCACTTAGCTTTAGGATCGCTTTCTTTACCTATTCCAAAGTTCAATTTATCGCCCTCCTTTATGTTGTCCGCATTTTGGACAATGGCTCCAGTACTCCTTTAGGGTATATCCGCAGTTTGGACACACTGTGCTTTTCTTCCTCATTGAAAAGAGTATAGCAATAATTGCCAGTATCGAAACTGTAACAATTAGGATTATTGAGAATAGATTGATGCTCTTAGTTTCCTTCTCACCGAAATACTCGTTTATCCCGGTATTGAATTTATCCAAGTATTCTTTTGAAGACTTATAGTCGCCTGACTCCCAGGAAGACAATGCCTTGTTGTAGTTACTTTTAATAGTGTTCAACAAAGTTTCCCCTTCAAAAGTTGGGACATTTTCTTCTCCAACTTTGTCAAGGAATGATCTGTAGTTATCCTTGGCAGTATTTATCTCTCCCTCTAGCTTTAGTATATTATCAAAACTATAGAAATCAAGCCTGTAGTCATCCACCGACACCACGTAGAGCTTCTCACTCCCATCAAGGTATCCGCTGACTTTGGAGGTAATCATGCCCTGGTAATTCTTATTTATCAAGAGCTTATTCTCGCCATTTTCTATTACAAATATCTTCCCTTTATCAGTCAGAACAACAGTCTTGTCGCCTAGAAGGGAAACATCCTTAATCTTGTCATTTCCCTGGCAGTTCTTCAATATCTCCTCACCGTTAAAGGAGAACTGATTTTCAAGAGAATAGTTCCTCAATAGGTAAAGGCAGCCTTCAGTAGATGAAACGCCAGCCCTTAGGTTATCACTTACTAGGAGATCCGGGTATTCCTCAATGGACAGTATCTTTGATAGTATCGGCTCTTCTGTGTAGGAGAGGGCGTAGATGGATTTCTCTGAGGCTAGGAGCACATCATCGCCGTAGTGCAGGAAATCTTTAATCCTAGTCCCTATGTTGTTTACCCAAAGCCTACTAGATCCAGAGCTGTCATAGACCGAAACATTACCGTTCCCGGCCCCAAAGACCAATTTGTCATTTAATGAAGTAAAGGATGATAAAACTGAGCTTGAGTTGTTCTGGGCTATTAAATCCCCTGACGGGGAATAAACATAGCCTACCCACTCTCTTGTGCCCAACCCTATGTCCTTTATAGTAATTACGGCAAGATACCCCTTGTCATCAATAATAACCCGCTGGAGTTCCCCCTGGTGGGCTATAAATTTGTACAATACCCTCTTATCGTGATTGAATACGTAGAGCTTCTTATCTTGAGTTCTAACTGATATCATGTTCCCAGAAGATGTAATCTGGGCCACCTTAGAGCCCAGAGAGTCTAAGAGGACGGACTTGTTTGAATTCATATCGGCCCGATATACATTACCGTTCTGCGTGAAATAAACGACATCGCTATCTTTGATGTCTATATGTACTATGGCATCATCTGAATTAAAAGAAATATTATAAAAATCCCCATTGCTGCCCGAAACGGCAGATAGGGAAATTGTCAATATAATAATTCCCAGTAATAATGATTTTCCTTTCATGATAGATAGCATGGCAAGTATATATTTAAGACTAATGGTATTTAATTACCAAAAAAATTTGAGAAAAATAAGTAGAAGTTCGTTATTTTAGGGCCAAGTTATATTAAAATCAGGGCCTTTTTATTATTTTAAATCTCTTTTATTAGGGCTAATTCTATTAAAAATTTTCTATTATTTCTTTAATAGAAGTTGGGAATCTTAAAGGATCTTTTAATATGAAAACTATTTGTATTGCTCAAATTCTTCCGGTGTTAATCCAGAATCTTTTATTATTCTCATTAATGTACCTTTCTTTAGTTCTTTGTGAAGCGGGACGGTGACTTTGATAAGCCCATTTTCGCCTAGTTTCTCAAGTCTAACATGGGAGCCTTTTTGCCTTACTGCAATAAATCCTGCCTTTTTTAGGATTTTGATAACTTCTAAGCCTGAAAGGACAGCAGAGTTCATATAGCCACTTCGAGCCTTTCTCCGGAATACTCCACAAGCTCATTTACATCCGGCTCCAGGTATAGTTCGATGGCCTCTTTGATATTCTTTAGCGCTTCAGCTTTTGTCTCCCCTTGGGAAATACAGCCGGGAAGAGAAGGAACATAAACAGTGAATCCTCCTTCTTCCTGAGGCTCCAATATAACTGTTAGCTTCATATATTCTAATTACTAATAAAGAATATATAAAATTGATGCATATTAAGAGTTTATCTTTAGATCTGGCCCTATCTTTTAATAGAAATTGTTTATTTTTAATAGGATTTATCTCACTGGCCTTATTTTTAGGGCCAAGTTACTTTAAAATTAGAACAACTTTATAGTTTTAAATCTCTTTTATTATCTCGTAAATCTCATGTGCAACATAGATTTTTTCTCTTTCTTGGCGTTTTGTTTCCTTTAAGATTTCATATTTGATTAATTTATCGATATACTTCTTTGCAGTTGGATAGGTAACGCCAGATTCTTTTCCTGCCCTAGAGACTGTAATAAAAGGATTTGAAAACAAGTAATCTATTATGTTTAATATGTCAGAAGTATGTGTCTCCATTTGGACCCTTTTCCTATATGATTCTCTTAGGTCCAGAAGTTTTTGCGCCCTTAGTAACGCATCTTCTGATTGAACTTCAACGGCCTTTAAAAAGAATTTAATCCACTCCTCAAATCTGCCTGTTTGACCAGTTTTAAGCAATAGCTCATTGTATTGGAGCCTGTACTTTTCAAAAAATTCACTGATATAAAGCAGTGGTTTTATTATCTTCTTTTTCTTGCATAAATAGACCGATATGAGGCTTCGGCCTATCCTGCCATTGCCATCGCAGAACGGGTGGATAGTCTCAAACTGGTAATGCATCAATGCACATCTGACTAGGACTGGAACATTGTGCTCTGTATTTAGGTAATCTATCAGTTCATCCATCAATTCTGGAACAGATTCAGGATTTGGCGGGACAAAAACAGCATCGGATACTTTGGATAGCTCAGAGCCAATCCAGTTCTGGACTTCCCTAAATTTTCCTGGCAACCGTTCGTCCCCTCTGACACCTTCCATCAGTATCTCATGCATGTTTTTTATAAGGCTCAAATCTATCTGATTTTTTTCAATTTGCTTTAAGGCAAAATTGACAGTGTTTATGTAATTAATTACCTCTCTCGCATCAGGAGTTTTTTCTTCCCCCTCTTTTGATTCTGAAAGCAATACTTCTTGCAGAGATATTCTTGTGCCTTCTATTCTTGTGCTCATTATAGCTTCTTTTCTTAGGTAAGGGATGATAAGTAGATTTGGACTTGGAAGTGTTAATCCCACCCCTGATAGTTTTCCTAGTTTCTCTTCAGCCTTTGACAGTATCAAGACCAGTTCTTCATCAAAATCAACCTTTGGGGGCAAGGGGTCTGGTATGAAAACATTGTATTGCTCACCCGCTCTATTTTCAATAGGCACTATTTTTCCAAATGCATTTTTATAATTTTCTGCTTCCACATATTACTATACGGGTTTATTCTATTTAAAATTTTGCATTATTTTTTAATAGAAATAGTTTCTATTAAACGAAATGGCCTTTTCTTTTAATAGAAGTTGGGAATATTAAAGGATCCTTTAATATGAATCCTTCTTATTAAACAAAACACGGTATTTTTTTAATAGGATTTATCTCACTGGCCTTATTTTTAGGGCCAAATAATTAAAAATAGTTATGTCAGTTCTAAATATTAATCTCAATCATTTTTGATATATTCTCTCTGCCTAAAGATAGTCCCAGAGGTCATCTTCATCATTGTTCCATATTTCTTTTAGTTCAGGGTCCATGGCAAAGATATTGTTTGAGCCCAAAACCTCAATCATTATATCTTCTAGTTTGTGGAGTTTTTTATCAAAAATCTTATCCATCTAACAATTAAAATATATTTGTATATATAAAACTTTATTGATTTTAAATTATATCGAAGACTAGCCCATAAACGGTAAGAAAACAAAATCTATTTTTAGGGCCAACTTTCTCATAGTCATAACAAGAAATTTATATCAAGCTACCATTTAATTATTAAGAGAATGATTTAGTATGTCCGATATTTTAGGAAAACAATGCCCGAGCTGTGGTATTAAATTTGTCATGGAATTAGAAAAATGCCCGATATGTAATGTTTATCTAGAGAGTATTTCTGATACAGAAGTTTTTGATAGCAGTGGCTTCACTAAAGAAGGCTTTGACAGGCACGGCTATGATTTGGAAGGCTATGATAAGCACGGATTTGATAGAGAAGGCTATAATAGAGCAGGATACTCCAAAGCGGGCTTCGATAAAAAAGGATTCAATAAACAAGGCATCCATAGATATACAGGCAGAAAATTTAACTTTCAGAACATTGACAAAGACGGCTATGATGACAAGGGATTTGATAGAGAAGGCTATAACAGAGCTGGCTATGATAGATTTGGCCGAGATAAAGAAGGATTTGACAAAGACGGGTACGACAAAAATGGATTTGATAGAAACGACCTTCACAGAAATGGGACAAAATATGGGTATAACGGCTTTGACAAGGATGGTTTTGATAGGGAAGGATATGATCATTATGGATGCAATCGGGAAGGTAAGAAGAGAGATGCAAAGTCAGGTTAGAGCCCTATAGAATATTTTTCATAGGTTCATTTCTTACTGGCCCACTTCTTGGCAACTTTTGTAGGGAAAAGAGTTGCAAATATTGTCTTTTGCCAGTTTAGAAATTTATCAATGCAATCTAAACATATGTCCACACTATTAGACTCATCAATCTTTAGCTGATTTAATTTTGCATTATATTTCTCAATTGGTTTCTTACATAATACGCAATCCATTACACTCACTTTCCTAATGAGATTTATCTTCTAAATTTACTGGTAAAAAAATAATTCAAATTATAAAGATAAAAAGAAAGATATTAATCTGTTTTACCAAATCCAAATATCTTCATGAATGAAAGCATTGGTAGACTTGGGGCTATTCTGACTGGGACTACCCTATCACAGCAACTACATGGCCCTGTTCTGGGATTGCATTTGAATGTGAAATATACTGTACCTGGGCGAACTGCCCTAAATGTGTATACTGTGTGATCAAGACCTCCGCTTCCTTTTTTGAATGCTTCTTCGTAATCATAGGATGACCCATCAGTATAATATGCTCTAAAGTCTATTAATTCTACAAGACCCAAACGAACTGGAAGTCCATTCAAAACGACTTCACCCCATATCTCTTGGCGTGTAAAATCATCGACTTTTATCCACTGCCAATATGTCTCTTGTTTGTTATGGGTAATGGTAAATGTTTGCCCAACTTTAACTGTCGTCATACTAATCCCGTAAGGGGATCCTTCGCATAGACATGGAGCTGAACCATCACATGAAGAGCATGGAATGTCTACAGCACTGCTAAGGGCTGATGCTACCCCAAATGTGCTTCCAACAAATAACAAGCTTAACAATAAAGTTATTATTTTTCTCATAGCTATCACCATTATAATTATTTAAAAATAATTCTTATCTCATTTAAACTTTTGCCTAGAGTTCTTTATGGGATTTAAGAGCGGAGCAGTCAATTTTTTTTATTTAGAACTAATTAATTCTTCCTAAATATTTAAATATAATAAAATGAGGAAAATCTTATGGGAAAAAATCCAAAATGCCCAAAATGCGGGGGAGAGAATACTGTTCCAATTTATTATGGATTGCCAATGTATGAGATGTATGAAAAGGAGTAAAAGGGAGAGCTTGTATTGGGAGGGTGTTGCATTAGTGAGGACTCGCCCGAGTGGTACTGCAAAGAATGTAAGAACAGATGGGGGAACTATTCTGAATATTTGATTAGACAAAGACAAGAGTTACTCGAAAGATTTGAAAAACATAAGGAAGAGACTTATTAATCTCGATTAATTTTAATTTCTCTTAAGAATATGAAAGCACCTCCCGATAAAACTTTTATAGGTCTAGCGCTTATTTTAAGTCATGATATTTTCTAAACTTAATGTAAAAATTGTGCCAATAGGAAACTTAGATGAAAAATTCCTATTTGATTTCAAGGAGGAGTTCCAAAAACTACTATCTGATGCAGTTGGAATTGATGTTGACTGTTTTTTTAATAATCCTCATAATCCTGATAAATCTTCTGAAGATAAAGTATTACAACATAGTATCCCAAGCACTGCATACAACCCCCATATGAGCAAATACAATACTAGGCCTCTTTTCCTATTTGGCAAAAAAATAAAGGAGGATACAGTTAGGCGGCCAAAATCTTCCGCCCTTCTAAAAATACTCTTGTTAACTGATTTTGATATTTATAGGGAAGGCTACGAGGGAATTCTTTTCGGTGAAGCTGAAAAAGGGGGCGATATAGCAATAGTCTCAACAGCTAACTTAAAGGACAGCCATAAAGATCCCAATTTAAAAAAGGACGAAGCGATAAAGGAAGCATTGCATGTGTTCGGATATCTGCTCGGACTTGACGCTTGCACCACACCAGGATGCGCCATGAGCCCAGCTAAAGATGTAAAAGATATTGATAAAAGGAATAAGGCCTACTGCAAGGACTGTTTGGATAAAATATTTTGCTGATGTTTCTATGTCACTAACAAAACTAATGGAAGATGAAAGGGCCGAAGTAAAGCTCGCTAAGAAGGACTGGGAGGAAGGATCAAAGCTTGTTGGCCAAGGGAAGTTCTATGAAGCTATAGAGTTAATGGAAAAAGCGCTTGAAGTTTTTACTGAGCTTGGGTATAGAGAAGATGTTACTGGCCTTATCAATCAGATTGGCATTGCCTACATGCTATCTCCAATAAAAGATAATTCTACAGATACCTTGCTTAGATCAATAGAGTATCTAAATGAAGCGGTGGCTGCAAATTCTATCGAAGAATATCCTGACTACTATGCCATGTCCTACTATAATCTTGGAAATGCGTATCTGAATCTAAGCCAGTTCGTTGATAGAGAAAAGAATCTCAATCGGGCGATAGGCTGCTTCAAAAGGGCAGTTAGTGTTTGGTCTTCTGATGCCTTTCATTTAGAGCCTTAACTATCTATGCGGGTCGTCATCCTCTGCTTCTATTTCTTCTCTTGTCTTTCCTTCATAATTTTGCCCACTCTTATCAAAGCCGTCAGGGCCGTACTTTGTCCCTGTGAATCTGTTGACACCTTCTCTATCAAAGCTGAATCTATTGTACCCTTCGATATCGTAGCCATCTTTGTCAAGCCAGGAAAGAGTTTCCCTGTGAACTCCTCCTTTCTCAAAGCCCTGTTTGTCATACCTTGTCCCGGTGTCCCTATGGATCCCTTTTCCGTCAAACCCATACCTATCAAACCCTTCTCTATTGTAGCCCTCTATGTTAAATCCATCTTCATCATAGGCTGTTTTTGTCTTCATGTGCATGCCGTCTTTGTCAAAGCCATTTCTGCCAAAGCCTTTTTCATCAAAGCCTTCCTTATCATACCCATACTTGTCAAAGCCATCCTTATTGTATCCTTTGGGATCGTAGATCTTATGCGTGAGCTTATGGATGCCATTTTTATCAAAGCCGTGCTCGTCATACTCATAGGGCATATTGATCACTTTCTTAATTCAATTATATTTTTACAGCAAGATACTGGAATAGTCCATTTTCCTTTATCCCATTTTCATCATCTTTTATCTCGGAGTATTTCTCCCACCCAAGATCATATTGTCCGTTTAAATTAATCTTTTCTCTTCTACCCTTCATAGTGCCTTCAGAAGCACCTTTCCATTCAAGAGAGCCCCTTAATTTATTTCTATCACATATCCTAAAGGCAGAATCAACAGAGCCGATATTTTTTGAATCCTTCCAATACAATGGATCATTTGTAAGAAAAATTGCGTATCCAAAGAATGACTTGTCTTTAGATACAAATCCTTCTAATCTCCCTATATCTTTACAAAAGTCATACCTTGCAATGTCCTGTGCATGTTGTGTAGTAAGATTAAAAGATTCATTATTATGAGAATGCTCTATTCTTTTTTTCTTATACTTTAATTCTATAGCAATTTTAGAGTTGTTATTGCTTACAAGAATATCGAGATACTTTCTTTTATCTAACTTTGGATAGTCCTTTTCCAATCTTATATCGTATTTGGGATATTTTTCATGAATTTTCCATGCAAGGGCATGTTGGAAATCTGCTTCTGAGTGGAATATTGGGCGCTCGTTACTTAAATCTGACATTATACTTTCAAGAGAAAACATATTAACACCTAAAATATGATTCAATAGAATTACATTCCTAGTTATTTAAGGTTTTGGTAATCGCTTCCCAAAAATAATATAAACTCTGTTCTCCTATACCCACATTGAAAGTGAAAATAATCAAAGAATAATGCAAAAACTTTTCAAATATAAATAAATTCATTAAGTAGATATAAAATAAGGCGGATTAAAATATGTTAGATAAAAAATTATCATTTCAAAAATTGAATATGTTCTATGCTGAAAAAATAGCATATAAAAACAAGTGAGGCATTCTATGAGAATAGAAAAAATATTTTTGGAAAACTATTATGGTATTAGAAACAAAGAGATATTGTTCAATCAGAAAGATGGCAGCGATTTTCATGTTATAGTTCTTGAAGATAACTCAAATTATAATCCATTGATGAATGCTTTTTATTGGTGCTTATTTGGAAAAGATTACTTGCCAGATCGTTATTTATCAAAATCTGAAGGTGAACAAAAAGTTGAGCTATTAATCAATTTAGGTATAAATAATAAATTTTTAATTACGCGTAAAAAGAATAATACGCGTAAAAAGAATAATCAAGAAGATAACATTCAAATAACAAATTATAATTCTCAAGGAATTCCTAAAATCTTAAATAAAGATGATTCTATTTTATTTCTAAAAGATTGTCTGACTAATTACTATTCAGAATTATTCTTTTTAGATGAGGATAATCTAAATAGATTTAGCCAAAAGAATTATTCAAAAGAAGTATTATGTTGCTTAAAAAATAAAGTTAAGCTAGATAATAAAGAACTAAATACGATCATAGAACAAAAGGCTAACTCCTATCTGGCTAGGTTTCCTCCTACAATGAGAAAAATTGGGAAAATAAAAATTGGTAATACTGATAACATCACAGTTGAAGACAGGTTTTCTGATTATGATAGTTTTAGTAGTTTATCAGAAGATGATAAAAATGCAGTTATTCTTTCTTTTGTATTGGCGGCCTTAGAATTATTAGAAGATAAACAGTTTCTTATAATATCAACCCAAAATTACCTCACGAGACCATTTGGACATGAGATCTTCGAATTCATAAAAAGTATGAAAACTCGACCTTCAAGAAATCAAATTATATATCTGCCTACAGCGATGGAGCTAGTGGACTTAAAAAGAATTTAAGATTAAATAGAATTCAATAGATCTTTATCGCTAGATATTTAAGGTTTTGGTAATCGATTTTCAAAAAATAGTAGATAGGTTAAATTTAGAATTAATAGAGAAATGAGTAAGTTAATTTCCGATAATAAAGAGAAAAAAAATTAGTTGGGAAACTATTATAAATATTTATTAATAATAAGAATGCATGGATAAATTAAATCTAGAATCATTTATTAAAAGTTTTTCTTGGAATTCTCTTCCTAATATTTATGGAAGCGGACACAATTCAATTATTGGTTTAATTTCAACTGAATGGATAAAAAAATCTGATACAAATACAGTTCTTGACGGAGCACCATCTGCTTTTACAGGTGCAGGCCGTATAGGGCAGAAAAATGCAGATTTGATTTTATGTAAAAATCAAACTCCCCTATTCGTAGTAGAAGTTGAAACTACCGCAAATAAATATCTAGATAAATTGAATTCTATAGTAGACTATTTGAAAAACAAAGAAGAATATGACTTAATTGCAGGTTTAATGATTATGACAAATTACTGTGCGCCTTGTGAAAAAGCTGGATTAAAGTACTACAAACATAATTGGAAGAGTATTCAGGAAAAAATTATTAGTGATTACGCCAATTATTCTTTCATACTAGTTTCAATTGAAAAAGATAAAGAAAAGATGGACAAAAAAATAAAAGAAGATAACATTAGAAATAGAAATTCATACCATCCTTGGAAAATTAATAATATCGAATATTGGATAAAAGAAAAAGACAATAATGAGATAACGGGTAAATTGTACTAATTTAGAGTGGTCTTATGGAAAGACTCAATTTTTCTTATGAGCACAAAAAATTTTTATCAGATGTAAGAAGACTTTGTATCGTTGAATATTTGATGACGAATAATATTTACTACTACGAAACTATCGATAAAAAAAACTTACATAAATTTTGTAAGGAAAAAGACATTGGATCTCTACCTTCAAAACATAGTAATTTAGTTTATGTATTACAGAATAATAATTTTATAAAAAGGGAAATTAAATATGAAGAGAAATTGAAGATAACTGATCATATATTTGACAAGGATGTTTTAGAATCTTTCACTGAAGCAAGCCCAATTAAATACGTTTACAAAGATGATGTTCTAGAGGGAATAGTTCATTTTTCAGATTATAATAGGTCCGCAGTAAAAATATATCTATACGGAGTTATATCCGAATTTGAAAACAATTTGCGTTCAATCTTCATTTCTACAGAAATTAAAGAAGAAAGTGTACTTGAATATATCAAACGTAAGGCAGAGAAGGACAAAAAAATAGGGATATATGAAGAGGCCAAAAAAAGATATGAATCTTCTAAAAATAAATCATATCCATTTGAATCATTTGATTTAATACATCTACTATGGTTCTACAATCATAATGCAAATAATTATCCTTCATTTAATAAAATCAATAATATAGGAGAGATAACTAAATTAAGAAATAGCATCATGCATTCAAAAATATCCATAGAACTAAAAGATTTTTCAAATGAACCTTTAGTATTTAATTTTCCAAGTTTTGAAAGATTTAGATCAAATTGTTATTCTGTATTTGATGGATTAAAAACTACATATAATATTTTGGGAGATTTAAATAATGACCGATTTTAGAAAGATAAAAACTCGATATGTTAGAAACAAACTGAAAGAACTTGAATATAATGAGGAGAATAAGCAATATATTCAGGATCTGATGTTCATTGAGCGGGTGATATCGGGCGAGAGGATCAATTATATTTCCGGCATGAGCTACGAATCAAAGAAAAGTCAATACAAGGAAGAATTCAAGGAGATATACACAGAGCTTGACCCTGAAGGATACAAGAAGTACTTAGAAGATGAGGAACAGAGGAGAAGAAAATTAGAGGAATCAAAAAAAGAGTGGGAGCAAAAAATGGAGGAGGAAGAGGAACTTTCTAAGAAATCATGGGAAGAAGTTTCTGGTGAGAAATCAATATGAGCAGTCGTGATTTTCTCAATGGAAAAGAAAAATTTTTCCCTATTTTCCCTATTTTTTTCCATATCCTTATAAATGTGAAATTCTATATTATACAATTAAATAATTCAAATCAATGACTGTGATACGATGGATCAAGTGCTTTCAGAAATTATTCAGCTTTTTCCTTTATTAAACAAAGAACAACAAAAAGCTATTACTACTACAGAAGGCCCATTATTACTTATTGCAGGCCCTGGCACCGGAAAAACTTTGGTCTTAGTATTAAGAACACTTTATCTTATAAAAACAGGCAAAGCCAAACCATCAGAAATAGTATTGACAACATTTACTGAGAAAGCTGCATTTGAATTAAGAGATCGAGTTAGCCAAATTTCAAGAAAATTGGAAATTAAAGAATCCCTCCACGAACTAAAGATTGGAACTATCCACAGCATCTGCGAGAGCTTTATTTCCAAAAACTTATTTTATACCCAATTAAAAAATAATTATCTTACGCTTGATGATTTAACTCAGTACTTATTTATTTACGAGCACTTTAATGAAATAGTAGGCCCTCCTAGAAATGACCTTTATCTTGGCAAATGGAAGACAAAATGGTCAACAATAAAGGCCCTTATACCTTTCATAAATAAGATAACTGAAGAGTTAATCGACCCAGAACAATTATTGCGTTCAGAGGATAAGTTTGTTAGGAACTTAGGAAGTACCTATAAACAATATAGAAAGCTCTTATTTGAGAACAACAGAATAGATTTTTCCCATCTACAGACAGTTTTTTTAGATCTATTACAAAATGAAACAGTTGGCCCTAAAATTAAGGATAAGATAAAGTACATAATGGTCGATGAGTACCAGGATACAAACTATGTTCAAGAGCAGATAATCTTAACTTGGGGCAGTCCAATAAATAACATCTGCGTTGTTGGAGATGAGGATCAATCACTTTATAGATTCAGAGGGGCAACGATTAGAAACATAATTGAATTCCCTTCTCATTTTAAGGATTGTAAAGAGATTCCGCTTCTAACAAACTACAGGTCACATAAGCAGATTATTGAAAGATACAATAGTTTCATGCAAGATGTAGATTGGGCCGATAACGATGGAAGATTTTACAGATTTATGAACAAAGAAGTTATCCCTCCAGAAGATACAGTATTTCCAGATTACCCATCAGTATTTTCTATATGGGGGAGAAATGAATTTGATGAAGGCCAAAGAGTAGCCGAGATGATAAAGCACCTAAAAGATAAGAACGTAATAACTGATTATAGGGACGTGGCACTTATTCTAAAAAGTGTTCGAATAGAGTCAAGTGGCCATTACACAGAAGCCTTTGATAGATTGGGAATTCCTTATTTTAATCCAAGGGCCAAGGCCTACTTTGAAAATGATGAAATAAAGATGATGTTGGCCTGCTTTGCTATGCTCTTTGAGTTTATGGGAGAACATTTAGAAAATTATCCTTACCGAGATTATATTTATCAAGGATTTGAATTATTGAAGGATTACATTAAAAGTCCGTTATCTGAGTACATTCAAAGGCGAAATAATCAGATTAACTCCCTTGGCGAAGGGCAATCACTAGATATAACAATTGGAGATTACTTCTATCAGCTACTTGCATACAAGCCGTTTTCTAAATTCTTAAAGGAAGATAATAAAGCTAGAAATTTATCAATATTTTCCTCATTGTTAAGCAAGTTTCAACAATATTATCATTTTAATATTGTAACTTTTAAGAATAAAGAATTTATCAAGTTTTATTTATTTGGAAGTTTCTTTAGATTTTTAATTGATGGAGGGATAGATGAATACGAGGATCCTGACAATCCTTTCCCAAAAGGTCATGTACAAGTGATGACGATTCATCAATCAAAAGGATTAGATTTCCCAGTAATCATAGTAGGGTCTTTATCAAAAGGATTTAGTACGCAAAAGCAGATTGATAGAATTCTAGGTGGCTATTATGCAAGGGGACTATTTGAGCCTGAGAAGAGAATTACAGATTTTGATAGAGCAAGACATTTCTATGTAGCCTTCTCAAGAGCCCAAAAATTACTTGTTCTAACTACAACTGATATTCCTCATAGGTCGTTTGCTACTATTTGGGAAGGTCTTGATCAATGGCCTCATGTTAAAAGAGAACTGCTTGCCGCCCAAAAATTTTCTCCAAAAGATCAGTATGTACCAAAAAGGTCTTTTAGTCTTACTTCAGATATCGACATCTACGAAACTTGCCCCAGGAAGTATCAGATGTACCGAGAGTATAAATTTGAGCCTTCGAGAATAGGGGGTGTTCTTTTTGGAAGTCTAGTCCACCAGACAATAGAAGACATCCATAGAGTTGTTCTAGAAGGCAGATTGGATGAGATAACGCCGACTTTGATAGAAGAGCTTTACAATGAGAACTATAAAGGATTAATTGCAACAGGTTTAAGGCCTTTAGCTCAGACTCCTAGAGAAGCCGGCCTTAAACAAGTGATTACTTACTTTAATCAAAACAAGGATTTAATGGACAGAGTAATTGAAACAGAAGTAGACGTTTCTGTAGAAAAAGATAAATATATAATACTTGGGAAAATAGATCTCCTCTTAGGAAAAGACAATAAGGTTGAGATACTTGACTTTAAGACTCAACCAAAGCCAGACTTTAATGATCTGCTGATTGAAAGATATAAGAAACAACTCTCCCTATATGGATACATAGTGAATCAAAGGTATGGATTGCATCCAGAAAGGCTATTGCTATACTGGACCAGTGAGGAGATAAGAGACAATGCGTTGATGGAGTTCCCATATAGTAAAGATTATGTAAATGAAGTTGGAAAACACTTTGATTATGTTTCAAGTTGTATTATAGAAAAAAAGTTTGATATAAGAAATCCCCCAGATATTTCAAAAACATGTAAAGACTGTGATTTTAGAATTTACTGTTCCAAAGAAGGCGTTATTAATTTCAAAAGTGAGGATGTTATATGAGTAAAATAGATATAAAAAAGCCAGAGCTAGTTTGGAAAGGAAAATATGATAATGAGAGTAATTTAAAACCAATTGATAGGCCTGGACCTTACCCATTCCAAGTTGTCGAAACTATCAACTCTCCGAGAAAAGGAAAAAAATCTGGAGAAAACCTTACTTTGTATGATTTCTATGATGTCGATGAGGGCGATAGTTTTGAGACTGGATGGACAAACAAGCTAATTTGGGGTGACAACAAACTAGTAATGTCTTCTCTTCTCGAGAAGTTTGCTGGAAAAATTGATTTAATTTATATTGATCCGCCTTTTGCTACAGGTGCCGATTTCAGATTGAAAGTACTAGTTGGTGAAGAAGGGGAAGAGATTGAAAAAGATCATTCTATCTTGGAAGAAAAGGCGTATCGGGATACTTGGGGAGATGGGCTTGAATCATACCTAGGAATGATGTACGAAAGACTATATCTAATGAAAGAACTACTTTCTGAGAATGGATCTATTTTTGTTCATTGTGATTATAGAGTTAACTCTTATCTTAGACTAATTATGGATGATATATATGGCAATGATAATATAATTAATGAAATAATATGGGCTTACCATGGGGCCACAAGTCCTGGAATGAAAAGATTTGCAAATAAACATGACACCATTTTATGGTATTCTAAAAAACCAACTTGGATTTTCAATGTTGACGATGTAAGATTAGAATATGCCGATAGTACTCTAAAAAGAGCAGAAAATCCTACGCACCATGGCAGATGGAATCAAGGAAAAGTTGAATTAAATGAAATAGGAAAATTTCCAGAAGATTGGTGGTCGGACATAAAAGCTATGCAATATGTATCACCTAATGAAAGAATAGGATATCCAACTCAGAAACCAGAATCTTTATTAGAAAGAATAATAAAAGTTGGCAGTAATCCTGGTAGTTTGATAGCAGATTTCTTTTGTGGATCTGGAACTAGTCTTGTCGTGGCTGAAAAGTTAGGAAGGCGTTGGATAGGCTCAGATCTTTCTAGATATGCAGTCCATACTACTAGAAAAAGACTACTTGAAATACAAAATTCAAAAGATATTCTTCAGTCTAATAACAAATTATATAATAAAAAAGCTAATCCGTTTGAGATTTTAAATCTAGGTAAATATGAAAGACAGTATTGGAAGAGTACAACTTTTAATTCAAAAGACCCTAATCAAGCATATTATGAATACTTAACATTTATTTTAAAATTATATGGGGCAGAGCCCATTGCTGGGGCGCAATTTATCCATGGTAAAAAATCTAATGCGTTAGTTTATGTTGGATCTATAGATTCTCCTGTTACAATAAACGAGATTATAAATGCAATTACCGAAGCAAAAAAAATGGGGCAAAAAGAACTTCACGTTTTAGGCTGGGAATGGGAAATGGGACTAAACGATGCAATAGATCAAATAGCAAAAAGAGAAAATATTAATCTTAAACTTTGGATTATACCAAACGAAGTTCTAGAAAAACAGGCCATTGATAAGGGCGACATAAAGTTCTTTGAATTAGCTTACTTCAAACCTGAAATAAAAGTATCTGGAAAAGAAATAGCAGTTGAACTAATAGATTTTATTATTCCCCACACTGATCAAATATCTAAAGACATAAGGGATAAAATAAAAAAATGGTCTGATTGGATTGATTACTGGGCAATTGATTTTAATTTTCAAAATGATACTTTTGCTAATAGCTGGACATCATATAGAACTAAAAAAGATAGAACTTTATCACTCAAGGCAATCTACAAGTATAAGGAGCTGGGGAATTACAAAATATTTGTGAAAGTAATTGATATTTTTGGAATAGACACCTCTCAGATTTATGAGGTGACTATAAAATGACTGGAATACCTGAAAGCATAGTTCATTATGATAATAAAATACCCTTGATTGAAGGCCGTGACCCCACTAAATCACCTGGTTGCCACATCGTAAGAGATTTGCCAGGCCATTATAAAATAATGAAAGGTAGAAGAAAAAGTTCTACATTTTTAGTCAATAATATCCGAACCTTAGTAGACAAGTGGAGAGATGAAGGGTACCCTGGAGTAACAGATACTACTAAAGAATTATTAACCTTCTGGTTTGAAAGCGATCATATAACCAAAGGTAGACAGTTTAATTTCTGGTTCTGCCAAAGAGAAGCGATTGAAACATTAATCTATTTATTTGAGGTAAAAAAATTCAACGATTTTGAACAAGTTATAAATGAATTTGCTCAAAAAAATATAACTGGAATCTTGGGGAGTTCTGTAGAAATTATAAAAAAAACAGATGGTAGTAGAGATGTCATCCGATACTTTTCAGAATTAAAACAAATGGGGAATCAAGAAATTCCAGAGGAAGGATTGCTAAAATATGCATTTAAGATGGCCACCGGGTCGGGTAAAACAATAGTTATGGCTCTAATCATTGTTTGGTCATATTTTAATAATATTAAGGAAAGGGATACACGCTACAGCAACAATTTCTTAATAGTTCCCCCCAATGTAATAGTATATGAAAGATTAACAAGGGATTTTAGAGATAATCAAATCTTTTATGATTTTCCATTTATTCCTGTCTCTTGGAAATCATTATGGAATCTAAAGGTTACTTTAAGGGACGACGATTCGCCTTTGGCGCTCTCTGGCAATATAATATTGGCAAATATCCAGCAGCTATACGAATCAAGAGTTGATGGATGGACTCCGGCGAACATTGCAGAAGCTTTCTTGGGGAGACCCCCACAAAAGAATTTAACAAAATCTCCTGTTATGCTTTTGGACAGAATAAAGGATCTCACAAATCTCTTGATTATTAATGATGAAGCACATCATGTTCATGACACAGAATTAAAGTGGCACGAGACTCTTATCTCTATTCATAGATCCATACCAAAGGGAATTACTCTTTGGCTTGATTTTTCTGCTACGCCTAAGACCCAAACTGGTGTTTATTACGCTTGGACAATAGTTGATTATCCATTGGCCCAAGCTGTAGAGGATAGGATAGTAAAAGCTCCAATAATTGTTCACCGTGTCAATAAAAAAGATCCAATTGATGTAAGTCAAGACAATGTAATTGAAAAATATGGAGAATGGTTACTATCATCGATTCATAGATGGAAAGTGCACTATGATTCTTATTCAACTATAGGAAAAAAGCCGATTCTATTTATAATGTCTGAAAAATCTGTGTATGCAGATAAGATTGCAGAGTTTGTTCAAAATAATAAATCAATTTATGATTTCTCAAAGGATGAAATATTAGTTATTCATACTGATACATCGGGAGATATAAAAAAATCAGATTTTGAACAATTACGACGAGTTGCAAGAGATGTCGATAATCCTACAAATAAAATAAAAGTTATTTCTAGTGTTTTAATGCTTAGAGAAGGTTGGGATGTTCAAAACGTTACTGTATGTCTTGGATTACGGCCCTATACAGCGCAGGCAAAAATTCTTCCAGAACAAACTATTGGAAGGGGCCTTAGAATAATGGGTGGAATAACGCAGGACTATATACAAACACTTGAAGTAATGGGAACAAACGAATTTGAAAGTTTTGTCAAGAAGGAGTTAGAACAAGATGGTTTAAGCATAGAAACAGTTCATATCCCACCACCACAAGGAGTAATGATTTCTGCATTAGAGCCATCACGTTTTAAGTACGATATAGAAATTCCCCAGATAGGCTTGAGATACAAAAGAAATTATAAAAAATTATCAGAGATTAATATTGATTCAATTCCAAACATATTCACTTCGGATGTCCTAGAAGAGGAGTGGAAATATAAATTAAGGATGGAATTTGCTACCACAGGCACTGGTATTCATGAAGAGGAGATTAAACACAAGGCAGATTATGAGATAAGAGAAAAAATATCCTATATTGTTAACAACATTATGAAAAAAGCTGGCCTTACTTGCCAGTTTAATGAAATATGCCCCGTTGTAGAGGGGTATATATTAAATAAATGCTTTGATACCAAGATTGATAGTATTGATTCTATTTGTATTAAAACGCCGCTAAGTAGAATAGATGTATCAGAAGGAATCATTTCTGTTCTTGCCCAACATATTGGTGAATTAACAGCAGAAAAGACAGATGTGCTTATTTTGCAAAAACCAATTAAACTATCTGAAACTGAAGTTAGTCCATGGAATAGAAAACATGCAAGGCTTGATAAAACTGTTTTTAACTATGTAGCTGTTTATAATAACTTTGAGGAAGATTTTGCAACATTCCTTGATAGGAGATTTCTAGACATAGAGAGATTTGCTTCACTTGCAACCACAATTTTTAAAATTGATTATCTTAGTTCAAAAGGTTCTACTAGATTTTATCACCCTGACTTCGTTGCCGTTCAGACTATTGAAGATAAAAAGAAATATTGGATCATAGAAACTAAGGGAAGAGAGTACGATGATGTCGATAGAAAAGACGAGGCAATAAAAAGATGGTGTCAAGATGTATCAGAACAAACAGGCCAATCTTGGAATTACCTGAAAGTTCCACAGGTTAAGTTTGATTATATAAAAAGTAGAGTTACAAGTTTTGAAGATTTGATTAGAAGACTTGATAAAGACTATAAGTAAATTGTATTTTTAAAAAGTACAAATTAATAAATTAAGTGTTAACTTAAATGATATTCCAATGAATATCTGATATTACAAACTGAAAAATTAGATAAAAGAATTATTCTAAAATGATATAATTTGTTTCAAACTTATTATCTTTTTTTAAATCTATTTATTAATTCGGAAGCATCGATTAGATTAGATATTTTTACATCAAATTTGGTGCCTTTAACTTTTTCACCACCATGCATAACGTTTCCTTGATGATTAATCTTAGCTATTTCCCAAAAAGTTGAATAATCTATAAATCCAACAATAAAGGCCTTTTTTTTATTTTCACTAAGTTTAATAAAAACATAATAATCCATTAACTTATTTCTTTGTTTTTCATTCACTTCACAATTCCACCATTCTTGTGGGTAATAATCATTTAATTGTGTTTTAACATCTATATTTGCTTTTTCGCCGTTTTTTCTCATCAAAACAAAATCTTTTTCATCAAGATCTGTTAAGCTTTCATCATATTCGTAATAAAAATCATACTCATCTAAAAAGATCTTGAAACTTAATTCACCAAGCTTCCCAATTCGATTGGCTTGAATTTCCTTTCCATCAAGAAATTTATCATGGTAACCTTTATTTTTTGAATCATAATAAATTCTTTCTGCCTTTTTACTCTTTTCAATTAAATTTTCATCAAAAGATATCTCAATCATAAGTATACTAGTAAAAAATTATATATATTCTTTTCTACTATTTTTAATTGTTATCCTGGAGAGATTGCTTAAATCTTCTCTATGGCCAAATCTAAGTATTCTAATAAATCTGAATCGCCTATCTTTTTTAACAATAATTCCTTTTCAAAATAAGCTTCTCCTAAGTTCGTATCTAAACTAATCGCTTTATCAAAATCTTGTAGTGCATAATTATCTTTTTTATTTTTTTAGTACAATCCCCATCTTGCAATAAGCTTAAATATAGCCATGATTAATATTAATAGCTTTTTTGAATTTTCTCAGCACATCATTATATTTTCTGTTTGTGATTAATTTCCATTATGACACCTAAAATTAACATATCTCTTTGATATACAAGAATATTGAAAACTTCTCCTTTAGAGAGCCCTCACAAAGCCTTTTAAATATTTTTTAAGCACTAATAACTACTACTAGGTGTAATCACTATGAGAGAAAGAATACTTGTCACATCCGCTCTCCCCTATGCAAACGGGCCCCTCCATGTAGGCCATATAGCTGGGGCATACCTTCCGGCAGATACCTATGTCAGGTTTAAGAGGCTAGAAGGGGCGGATATCGTATATGTAGGTGGAACAGACGAACATGGAACAGCAATAGAAATAAAGGCTCTAAAGGATGGCGTCACACCAAAAGAGCTTGTTGACTTTTACTATGAGGATATGAAGACTGATTTTAAGAATCTAGGCATATCATATGATAACTTCTCAAGGACTTCCCTCCCAATTCACCATAAGACGTCCCAGGATTTCTTCTTGACACTTCTAAAAAACGGCCATATCGAGAGAAAGGTTGTGACCCAGGCATACTGCCCAAAGTGCAGCATGTTCTTGGCAGATAGGTATGTCGAGGGGACTTGCCCAGCATGCTCCGCACCTGACCAAAAGGGCAACCAGTGCGAGGTCTGTGGCAAGGTCTTGGAACCTATCGAGCTTGTAAACCCAAAGTGCATCACATGCAGCACGACCCCAGAAGTAAAGGATACATTCCAGTGGTTCATAAAGCTTGGCGACTTCCAGGATGAGCTTGAAGTCTGGATGAAGTCAAACAAGCACTGGAGACCGAACGTCGTGAATTTCTGCCTCAACTGGATAAAGGAAGGCCTCCAGGACAGAGCCATAACACGTGATCTAAAATGGGGTATCCCTGTACCCTTAGAAGAGGGAAAGGATAAGGTGCTATATGTCTGGTTTGAAGCGGTCATAGGCTACGTCTCATCCACAAAGGAGTGGGCAGAAAAGCAGGGCAAACCTGATGCCTGGAAGGATTATTGGCTAGACGCAAAAATAGTTCATTTTATAGGAAAGGATAACATCCCGTTCCATGCGATCATGTGGCCGGCTTTCCTCTTAGGATATGGCCAGTATGAAGCGAGAAAATGGAAGCTACCCTATGACGTCCCGGCAAATGAGTACTTGAACATCGGGGGCAAGAAGACATCAACCTCCCGGAACTGGGCCATATGGCTTGGCGACTTTCTAAAGGATTTCCCGCCAGATTACTTGAGATACTACCTAACATCAGTTGCGCCTGAATCAAGGGATTCAGACTTCCTCTGGGAGGATTTCCAGAAGAGGATTAACGATGAGCTAAATGATATCATAGGCAACTTTGTCCATAGGTCCATCACATTTGCTTTCAATAACTTTGATGGCAAGATTCCCCAAATGGATGAATCTCTTTTAGATGATGACGATAGAGAGGCAATAAAGTCCATAGAGGAGATCGGAAAGAAGGTAGGGGACCTCATAACAGTATTCAAGATGAAGGATGCGATGAAAGAGGTCGTCTCATTTGCAAAGAGCTGCAACAGGTACTTTGATAAGAAGGAGCCCTGGAAGCAAGTCAAAACCGAAAAAGCAAAGGCAGCAAACACAATCTACATATCACTAGAGCTTGCAAAGACTCTATCAATGGTGCTAAATCCGTTCCTGCCGTTCTCAACAGAAAAGATGCTAAAGGAGATAGGCATCAATAAGTTTTCTTGGGATGACAGCTCTAAGCTCTTATTAGAGCAGGGAAAGCCTCTGGCAAAACCAGAGCCAGTGTTCTCAAAAGTCCCTGATGAGGAGATAAAGAGGCAGGTCCAAAAATTAGAAAATCCAGCCCCAATGAAAAAAACTTTGGTAAAGAAGGAAACACCCATGATACCATTTGATGAGTTTGCAAAACTTGATATAAGAACTGGAAAGATAATCTCTGTAGAAGACCACCCGAAGGCGGATAAGCTCTATGTCATGAAGATTGATGTTGGTGAGGAGAGAACAATAGTCGCAGGCATAAAGAGCTACTATAAGAAAGAGGAATTAATCGGAAAGAAGATAGTGGCAATCTGCAATCTAGAACCCGCAACAATCCGTGGTGTAAAGAGTGAAGCTATGCTTTTGGCAGCTGACGACGGAAAGCTTGTATCCCTTCTAGCAGCGGACAAGGAAATGAAAACTGGTGCAAAGATCAGATAAAATTTTATTTATTTTCTCTTCTTTTTCTTAAAATTTTGAAAATCAAATCCCAAAAGCTTAAATATTATTTTTTACTTTTTATTAACAATTATAATGGTGTTTATTATGAAGAAGATAAAATCCGTATTGATAATAGCTATATTGCTATTTAGTATGTTTTTTGTTTTAAACACTGTCTCTGGGCAGGCTTATCCCCGAATCCAGTGGTATTTGAAGATGTGGGTTTAGATTATAATTTAGAATACAAACAGCCGGTGCTTGCTGATGTCGACAAGGACGGGAGGATGGAGGTCATCTATGCCGAAGATGATGATGATACGGTTCTCTGCATTGAAACGGATGGAACACTGAAGTGGAAGGCTAACTTTACAGCTGACGTTTATGAATCTACTCTAAAGGTTGCAGACGTAGATGGCGATGGATGGCTTGATGTCTTATGGGGCGATGAAGACGGCTATTATGATAATAGTTTAGTCTGCATCAGTGGCCAGACTGGAGCTTTCAAGTGGTCAAGTGGGAACAGCGGATATGATATGGATTCGATACCTTCAATAGGCGATATCAATAACGATGGGGTAGTCGAAGTCCTTGTTACAAACGATGATTATATTTTATTCTGTTTTGATGGGAGAAACGGGAATGAACTTTGGTACTACGACGACAGAGGGGTTGGCTATGGGATGGTGGCTCCAGTCCTTGTGGACGTTGACGGCGATGGGCAGCTTGAGATAATAGCAATAGGCCAGGATAATAACGATGAGCTTGTTTGCATTGAAACAGATGGCAGCGAAAAATGGCATTTCACTGGCTCTAAGGACAACGAAGGAGTCTACGTTACTCCAACAGTCGCTGACTTTGACGGCGACGGCATGCCTGAGATTGTTTTTTCTAACTATAACGGCGTAACCTATATGGTGGAGCATAACGGAACTGAAAAATGGGTAAATGATGACATTCTCTCTTTATATGGAATAATATACCCCGATTACCAAAATGTTGTTAGTAGTGATCTAGACAATGATGGGGACATTGAGATAATAGTACCAGCTTATTATGGACTCATGGTGTTTGATCACAGAGGAAAGCTCCTCTGGCAGAAAAACGACGGGCTTTCTGGCGACGATCAAGTGGCAATAGAGTATGCCTATGTTACTCTTTGTGATATAAACAATGACAACAAAGTTGAGATACTATACAACAACTACGAGACAGGAAAGATAGATGCAAGGGACTACATGGGAAACCTCATATGGGCATGGAACCCTGATGATGACTACTTCTACCACAACGGCGTTTCTGTAGCAGACATTGACAATGACGGCATACTTGAGATGGTCGTTGGAAACTATGACAATTTAAAAGTTTACTGTGTCGAAGTTGGACCGGTGAATAGGAATTATCCCTCATGGACTACTCACTCCTTTGACAATTATAACACTGGCTTCTACCCAACGATGATTAGAATAAAGAAATCACTTCCATTAGATAAGATAATGAAGATCTTAGAAAAGAACAAAGACAACGAATAAATCTTTTTATTTTATTTATTTTCTCTTCTTCTTAAATATTTTGAAAATCAAATCCCAAAAATTTAAATATTAATACTTTCTTTTATTTTTAACATAATGGTGATTTTTTATGAAAAAAATAAATACTATAATAATAACGGCCTTGCTTTTTGCAAGTGTTTTTATTTTAATAAGCCCAGTTTCTGCGGCGACTTATCATGTTTATGAAAGTGATGGGTGGCAGGTCCTTCATGACACAATTCAAAATGCACCTAGTGGATCAACGATTTATGTCCACGCCGGAACTTACTACATCTTAGACCCTATTGATATTATGAATTATAGCAATATTACTGTAATTGGAGATAGCCCTCATAATACCATAATTGATGCAACATCTTCTGGTGGAGACGGCTTCCTTTGCACTCAAAATTATTTTACCATAAAAAATGTCACAGTTAGAAATGCTCCTTATACAGGCATTAGAGTGGCGTCTGATTATTCCTTAATTGAAAACTGTATTGTTCATGGCAATGGTACTGGGATATATATCGCCCATTATTCAACAGTCAAAAACTGTCTTGCATATGGTAATAGCTATCGTGGGATTTCTATCAATCAGTACTGCGAAGCTATAAACTGTACTTCTGCATTCAATGGGAGTGATGGAATTGAAGTAGAGGACTATTGTAAAGTCTATAACTGCATATTCGCAAAAAATGGTGGCTATGGATTCAATATCGATTCTACGGGGATATACGTATATAACAGTAATTCATGGGGCAATGCCTACGATGATTGGTATGACGATGGCGGCGTTAATTTTAGTAACTGTATTTCAGTTGATCCAAAGTTTGTCGATGGCATAGATACTTTCTACCTTTCAACAAGTAGTCCATGCGTTGACAAAGGCTCCGAGTCATCAGCAGCACTTGGACTATATGAAGGATTTACAACAAGAACAGATGGCAGATGGGACACTGGAATAGTTGATATGGGATTCCACTACGCTTCCAACAGAGGCCCACCATCAAGTCTACCAATGGCAAAAATCCTTGAGATACTCAAAGGCAATCAAGAATAATTTTTTCTCTAATTTTATATTATCTATTTTCACAATTGAAAAGCAATACCCAAAAGCTTAAATAGTATTAATTTCTTTTATTTTTAACTTAATGGTGAGAAATATGAAAAAAATAATAGCTATTTTAATAATTAGTATATTCTTAATATCTTTATGCTCTGTCTATGCAGCAGACGGTGATGTAAAGTGGGACTTCGAAACTAACGGAATTGTCAGATCATCTCCCGCCATTGCAGCTGACGGCACTATATATGTAGGGAGCGGTGACACTTATATTTACGCCATAAACCCCAACGGATCACTAAAGTGGGAATTTGAAACTGGCGCAGGCGTCCACTCATCCCCTTCAATAGGTCCTGATGGCACAATCTATGTAGGCAGTAACGATAATTTCCTCTACGCCATAAACCCCAACGGATCACCAAAGTGGGAATTAGAAACTGGCAGTGGTGTCAGGTCATCCCCCGCAATCGGAGCTGACGGCACAATATATGTCGGTAGCCTTGATGGGTATGTTTACGCCATAAACCCCAACGGATCACTAAAGTGGGAATTCGAAACTGATGATGGTGTCACATCATCCCCCGCAATCGGAGCTGACGGCACAATTTATGTCGGAAGTTGGGATAACTATCTTTACGCCATAAACCCCAACGGATCACTAAAGTGGGAATTCGAAACTGGTTATGATATCGTTTCATCCCCCGCAATCGGAGCGGACGGCACAATATATGTCGGTAGCCTTGATGGGTATGTTTACGCCATAAACCCCAACGGATCACTAAAGTGGGAATTTGATGCCGATGGTGATGTTGAATCATCCCCCGCAATCGGTCCTGATGGCACAATCTATGTCGGCAGTAACAATGATTACCTCTACGCCATAAATCCAAATGGAACAGAGAAGTGGTATTTCGAAGCAGATAAAGATATCAGATCCTCTCCTGCAATAGGCCCTGATGGCACAATCTATGTCGGCAGTAGTGACAATTATTTCTACGCCATAAATCCAAATGGAACAGAAAAGTGGAAACACTATACATACTATAATGTCTATTCTTCCCCCGCAATCGGCCCCGATGGCACAATCTATGTCGGCACTAACGACTATTATCTCTACGCATTTCAGAGTAGCTCAAGTTGGACATACGCGTCTTATCTAAACTCAATGAAGGCGTATGCAAACTCAAACTGGCCTAAGTTCGGGCAGAACAATTTTAATCTTCACAGAGCAATACCCTTGGCCCCAAAATCCCTTCCAATCGACAGGATAATGAAGATACTAGAGAAGAACAAAGATGAAGAATAAATATTTTTAATTTATTTTAATCTCTTTTTTCCACTAACTTTTTAAGATAAAACGCATCTTTCTAGACATGGCAGACCCAATTGGTGAAAAGATTGTTATAACTGTATTATCAGCTGATAGACCAGGTATAGTGGCAGGCGTCACAAGGGTGTTGGCTGACCTAAACGTCAATATATTAGAGCTCAGCCAGACTGTTCTTGACGGCGTATTCTCAATGATAGCCATAGCCGATATCAAAACATCAGGTTATGATTTTAAGAAGATAAAACATGACCTTGAAGCTGAAGGTGTAAAGCTTAATATTAATCTTCTTATACAGCGGAAAGAAATCTTTGATAGGATGCACAGGGTTTGAAGCGTATGGTAACATCAGATGAGATTCTTGAAACTATCAAGATGGTTAAGGTTGAGCAGCTTGACATCAGGACTGTTACCCTTGGTATTAATCTCCTAGACTGCGCTAAAAATGATGTGGGGCATACTTGTGAGAGAATAGCTGAAAAGCTAGAAGATAAAGCTGGTGACTTTGTCGAGATCGTAAACGGCGTGCAGGAGGATTTTGGCATCCCCATAGTGAACAAAAGGATAGCTGTGACCCCTATATCGCTCTTGATAAATGCGCTTGGCATGCCCTCGAAAAAAGCTGCAGTAAAGATCGCCACAACTCTTGACGAGGCGGCTGAAGATCTGGGAATTAATTTTATTGGTGGATATACTGCTTTAGTTCATCGTGCAGCATCATTAGGTGACAACATGCTAATCGAATCAATCCCCGAAGCTATGGAGGCCACAGAAAGGCTATGCTCATCTGTTGTTGTCGCATCAACTAGGGATGGAATCAACATGGATGAAATACTCAGGATGGGTCGCATAATCAAAAAGACTTCTGAGGTATCCGATACTGGCTGCGCAAGGCTAGTCGTACTAGCAAACGCGCCTGAAGATATACCATTTATGCCTGGTGCATTTCATGGCATTGGAAACTCTGACGCATCAATCAATGTGGGCATAAGCGGCCCTGGGGTAGTAAGGGCAGCGGTAGAAAAGACCGATGGGAACTTCATGGAGCTCTGCGATACAATAAAAAGGGTATCATTTAAGATAGTTAGGGCCGGGGAATTGATTGGAGAAGAAGTCGCCAAAAGAATGAAGGTCGACTTTGGTTCAATAGATCTGTCCCTCGCACCAACTCCTGCGGTAGGGGATAGCGTTGCAAAGATTATCGAGGATATGGGGATAGAGCACTGCGGTGGGCCCGGTTCCACATGCGCTTTAGCACTTCTAACAGACGCTGTTAAAAAAGGAGGCATTATGGCAAGCTCCCGTATTGGGGGATATAGCGGTGCATTTATTCCAGTATCTGAGGATAGAGGCATGATAGAAGTTGCAAAGGCAGGGTACATCAATATAGAAAAGCTTGAAGCCATGACCTCAGTCTGCTCTGTAGGACTAGACATGGTCCCAATTCCAGGGGATACTCCAGCAGAAATTATCGCAGGGATTATAGCAGATCAGATGGCAATAGGTGTTTACAATAATAAAACAGTGGGCGCAAGGCTTGTCCCAATCAAAGGTAAAAAAGAAGGGGACTATGTCCACTTCGGAGGCTTGTTGGGCGAAGGGTCAGTCATGCCAGTTAAAAAAATTGACTGCTCTAAGTTTGTGAAACGTGGCGGCAGGATCCCGGCATCAGTTACAAGCTTCAGGAATTAATTTATTTTTATTTTAAAATACTCATTACCAATGAGTAAATTTATATATAAGTACTCATTATCAATGAGTATGACTACCAAGGAGATATTAAGACAGGTAGTAATAAATCAAAAGAATGAACTAAACATCCAGAAAGAAACCGTAAGAAGGGAGCTATTAGACAAAATATTGGATTTCTTTGATGATGAAAGGATAATTATCCTAACTGGCATCAGGCGATGCGGTAAATCCACTTTATTAAAGCAGCTCATGCAGAATACATCAGGATGGTGCTATCTAAATTTTGAAGATGAAAGGCTAATAGACTTTAATGCTAAAGAATTTGAAACTCTAAATGAAGTCTTGATAGAAGCTTACGGCCAATCAAAAATCTACTTCTTTGATGAGATTCAGAATGTTGAGAAATTTGAAACTTTTGTTAGAAGATTGCAGGACGAAGACAAAAAAATAATACTCACTGGATCAAATGCTTCGCTTCTCAGTAAAGAGTTTGGCACAAGGCTCACCGGGAGATACAAGGTGTTTGAAGTCTATCCTTTCTCATTCAATGAATTCCTCTTATTTAAAAATATGGCCGTCAAGAAAGATGATTTTTACTTATCTGAAAAAAAGATTAATCTCCAAAATCTCTTTGAAGAATACCTTGTCTCAGGGGGATTCCCAGAGTACCTAAAAAATCAAGATGAGGATTACTTAAAAACAGTATATGAGAACATACTGTACAAGGATATAATAGTCAGGTACTCTATAAAGAAAGAGAAAATATTGAAGGAGCTTGTGAGCATGCTTGCGACAAACGCTTCATGCAAGTTTACATACAACTCTCTTAAGAAAACACTCGGCCTTGGAAATGCCATAACCGTGAAGGAATATATCTCCTATCTTGGGAACTCTTACCTATTCTTTGAAGTGTTAAAATTCTCTCATTCATTGAGACAGCAGCTTAACTCTCCTAGGAAGATATATCTTGTTGATCAAGCGTTCAACAAGGTATCAGGTCTAACATTTACACCAAACAAAGGTAGGAACTTAGAGAACCTGATATTCATTGAATTAAAAAGGCAAAATAAGGAGATCTATTATTACTCAAATAAGAATGAATGCGATTTTTTAGTAAAAGAAGGAAATATAATAACAAAAGCAATACAGGTGTCTTATATACTGGATGAATCTAACAGAGAGCGGGAGATAAACGGATTGATTGATGCGATGAATGCCCTAAAACTAAAGGAAGGATTAATTATAACTTTTGAGCAGACTGAAGATATAAAAATTGAAGATAAAAGAATCAAAGTTATACCTGCTTATAGGTGGATTATTGAAGTGGCAGATTACACATAAAGTGATTAAAGAAGGTTGATCTCTCCAATTTGAAAAGGGGCGGCAGGATCCCGGCATCAGTCACAAGCTTTAGGAATTAAATTATTTCCTAATTTTTTATTATTAAACAATTGTTATCGGCATCTTTAAATATTAATGGATATTATTATTTGCAAGCATTAGTTGTGGTATTATGAAAAAACAAATAGTATTGATGTTATCTGGAATTATTTTAATTTCATTATTTGCAGGATGCTCTCGAGTATTTATATATGATGACCATCTAGAAGGATGTAAAACGGAATTTATTATTTATGGAGAATCTGTTGTAAATCAAGAATGTTATGACGAATGTTCTAGTGAATTACAAACTATGCAAAGGCAGGGGTGTGAGGCTTACTGCCAAGACGACTGTGAGGATTGTCAAGGAGATTGTGAGGAAAATTGTATTGAAAGTTGTAACTTATATAAAAAGTCACCTTATAGTTCTGAAGATATGTGTAAAGAAGAATGCATCGAATTCTCTCCTAAACCGATAACACTTGAACAACCAATTCCCGTTTCAAGGTGCAGCTCAGCTGGTCTTGCAGCATATCTCTTTTCTGGCTTCATAGGGTGCGTAGATGTAAGAAATTGTCCTTCAGAGGGCGATTGTAACCCTGAGATATCTGTTGGTTGCACAATCCCAAACAATTATACTTGCCAAATAGTGGACGAAAATTATAATCTTAAGGTATATTATTCGGGCTCAGGGACAATATATGTCAACGGAGTTCCATTTTCAACTTTTATTCCCTCATCAGATAATTTTGGGCATTATATTCGGGTATATTTCTACGATCAAGCGGACGGATCATATAATAGTATAGCTGGCCTACCCTCAAGCATAACTATAACTGCAGATGGGAATTTCGATGAAGAGGGATTTGGAATTACTTTAGATAGAGAATGCTGCTATGAGTGCAGACAAAAATCTATGCCTGCGGCTATTATCTACCCAAAAGTCGATATAGAAGGATTTTCTATAACAGGTGGATCTGCAATAATTAAGGATGGTAAGGTAGTGTCTGCCTTTAACGTGGTCCCAGGAACTCAGAAGACTACAATCCAGATAGAAAACAGGGGATTCTTTACCCAAAGAAATGCTATGCTGCAATTTGTTGGACTTCCAGCAGGTGTTACAGTTGATGTAACGCCAAAGAGCCAGATTATTAAAGCCCACAATGCAGCCGATTATGAAGCAATATTCACAGTTGGGCCAAACGTATCTTCTGGCACTTACAAAGTGACAATGTTGGCATTATCACCAAACGGTACATTTGACACAATACAAATAGATCTTGTTGTACCTTAAAATTTTATTTATTTTCATTTATCTATTTCTAAAAGAGATACCAAATATTTAAAAACACATAGATAAAAATTATGCTAATTAAAAGTGATAACTATGAAAAAAATATTTGCTATATTGGCAGGATTGTTATTAATAGGAAGTGTGATTGGAGTAGCTTCTGTAACGGCAGGCGGGGGGTGCGACTGTAGTCAAGTGAACTTTTTCCTGAGTCAGACTACTGTACAGGTAGGGGACACATTTACAATAACTAAACGTGGATATTGTATATACGACGAACAACCATATCCAGGAACACTTGGAGAGATGCTGCAATTCGTAAGTGGAAGTGAAGAGGGCATTTGGAAAACTGTTACTTTTAGAGCATTGAAGCCTGGAACTATAACATACACAAGTGAAGATTGTAGTGATGTTCATATAGTTACAATAATTCCAAAAGAATACCCGATTTTTTCCTTCATGAAAATACTAGGATTTGGCAAAGAAAAATAAATATCTTTTATTTTATTTCTTACAATTCTAATTTAAATGCAAATAGTTATAAATAATCATATTCTTTATTAGTTAACTATGGTGATAATCATGAAAAAAATATTTGCAATCTTAATATCCTTGCTCTTTATAGCAAGTGTTTTTGGTGTTGCTCAAACGATGGCTGATGTTGAATGCGATTGTGAGGAAAACTACTACAAGTTTAGCAAAACTACAGTCCACGTTGGAGAAACATTCACAGCTTCAATATGGGGATTATGTATATTCGTCCCTGATAAAGGAATTTTAATAGTTGAAGATTTTGAAGCTTGGGATAATTGGGATGGTACATTTCCCCTTTCATTGGGGGCTGTTGAACTGATTGATCTTAATTACGTTGATGAAGAAGGCAATGTACTGAGTGAAGATAATCCTCCAGAGGGGCCATGTGACTTTTGGATTCAGGGAACGTATAAAGCAATTAGTCCGGGTACATTAAATATGAAACGTTATACCGGTGAAGATGAATATACTGTCACAGCCACAGTCACAGTAATTCCAAAATCATATCCAATGCAACAATTCATGAAGATACTTGGCATTGGCAAAGAAAAATAAATATCTTTTATTTTCTATTATAAATATTCTTTATTTCAACTTCTTTTTAGATATTAAGTTTCTTATGATTCTTATATAATATAATAAGATTAATTTAAACTTTAAAAACTAAAATAAACAATTATGAACAATTAAAAAACAAAATAAACTTTAATGAACGATTAAAAACTATTATGAACTATTATTAACCTCTAAATTTAGAATAAAGGCACAGAAAGCTTTAAATAGGTAAAAGAAACACTATTTTTGTATGAAAAACACACATAGATATATGGCATTCTTAATAGGCATTGGGCTCCTATTAAGTGTTATAGCCCCTGCAATGGCCGAAAGTACCATTGAAGATATAGCTAATGTTGCCTTTGAAGAGGCAGAAGAAATTGAAGATGTTACTTCTGAAACATCAGTAATTGATGAGAAGTTCACAGAAAAATCAAATGCATTTTACGAGATCATAGAAGAAATATTCATCCTCTATGGCGTCACACCTGAAACTGAGGAAGAAACAACACCTGAAGAGCCTTTAGGGGAAGAAACTGGCGAGGAACCAACAGCTGAAGAAGAAGCCCCAGAAGAAGGCGTATACACACTTGGCGAATTCGAATTCTACTTTGAAGAAAAGGAAGATGGATACTACTTTACCGATATTGACGGCAACTCCTATTATATAGACAGCTTTAATCTACCACAATCTGTTTACTCTCACTTGAGCCAGATCTCTTCAACACTCGACAAAATCTCTTTAGCCATTGAAGAAGGAAAAACAGGCAGAGCATTTGGTCTATTAACTTCACTTGAAGCAAGACTTAAAGCAACTGAAAGATATCTAGAGAAGGACGCCACAAGGACGCAGCTAAAGGAACAGAATGAACTAAAGCTCCAGGAAAAACTAGAGGAAAGAGAGAGAATCAAACAGACAATCCAAGATAAAAAAGACCAGGATAAAAACAATAATTCTAACAACAGTAACAAGAATAATGAGGACAAGGGCAACTCAAAAGGAAACTCAGGCAATTCAAACAATGCAGGTGGAAACAGTGGAGGCAATGGTAGCGGTAACGGCGGCGGAGGTAAAAAATAAATAAAGGTGACTAAATGAAAAAACTCTTTATTTTTTTAATTATTTTATTTCTTTTCACTTCAACATATGTTGCAGCAGCACCAAATAATCAAGGACCAAATAATGAGGCAAATACATCCCCTAAGAATCTTGCAAATTCAAACAATAATAATGTAACCCCAACACAGAATGCTAATCAATTGAATGTTCAAGAGCAAACTTCAAATAAAGGGAACACCTCCAATATCCAAGTTCAGCAACAAACTCAGATTAGTCAAAATGAAGGGAATGTCTCAGAAACTCCCCAGAACATTCAGAATCAAAATCAAATTACTTCAAACACAGAACAACAGGTCAGATCAGTTATCCAACAAAAAACTCACGAAGTAAACTCTTCAATGGGGAACTCCCTACAAAATCAAAAAATGGCTCAAGTTGCAGTCCAGACGATGGAATCAACAGCTTCTATGTTTGGAAAATCAGAAGCAAACATCTCAAAGTTATCAAATGAAATCAAGAATTCCTTTGAGGTAACGACTAGGGCTGAAGAAAGGATCAGAAGCAAAAGCGGATTTGTTAAATTCTTTATGGGTGGGGATAACGAAGCAGCAGGGCTCATAGCACAAGAGATTGTGAGAAATGAGAACAGGATCAGAGAATTAAACAGGCTCATAGAAGAGAGTGATTTTGATCCACAAACAAAAGCAATCTTACAAGAGCAGATCCAAAATATAGAACAGGAACAATTGAGACTTAAACTCTTAGCAGAAAAGGAAATAAACAATAAAGGTATTTTAGGCTGGCTCTGGAAGTAATTTTTTCTTATTTATTATTTTTTAAATTGATTTCATTTTAAAAATGAAATCAACTAAACCTAAATGAAATCCAATTTTTTAATTTTGAAAATCAATAACTTTAAATAGTAAAACAAACATATATTAGGTGATGCCTATGGCAGCAAAATTTGAAGTATACACGGACGCTAAAAAACAATTTCGATTTAGATTAAAAGCAGCAAATGGGGAAATAATTGCAACAAGCGAAGGATACACTACGAAAAAATCATGCATGAATGGAATTGAAAGTGTCAAAAAGAACGCCCCAATTGCCGAAATTGTTGAAATAGAAAAGTAATTATTTTTCTATTAATTATTAATTTTTTTATTCCTTTCTTCTTTTCATGACTTCTTTTGATATACCATTGTTCCATTACTTTGTATTATTATTAAATTACATAATACCTTTATAGATACATTTAACTTAGATTACAATCAACTGTATTATACCTGTTAATTGGTGGCTAGTTTGACAAATAAACTGATAGTATTCCTAACTGTTATCATATGTATCTCATCTTTCAATAACGCTGCTCTAGGTGCACCTTTCGGAAATGATTTCTTCTATAGTGGAGAAGGCATCGAATCTTTGATTGTACTTGGGTCAAGTGCATCGTCAAATGAAGTTATTCAAACATCAAAGCTTGCATCACTGATTGCAAATTATTACACCAACAGCATAGTGATAGAAAAAACTGAAACTTATTCTGCTTCAATTGAAAATGTCAGCTATGGTGATACCGTTCTTATAGATCCAGTTTACTCATATGTTAATGGAGTGGAATATGTAGATGGTCTTTCCTCTCTATGGTATTCAAACAAGGAAAGTGAAAATAACAAATACAGTGCCAATTCAACGCATGAAGAGATCGTCTTAATAATGGGCGATACCGACATTCCAAGGGATTACTGTCTTGATTTCAATATGTCAAGTATAATCTATCGTGTCGTCAATATCCCTAGATCATCGCCCTCAAGTTTATTGAACTGCGATGTTAATATCGAAATCTTATCCTCCTCACAGAAGATAAAATTCTTTGATGAGTATTATTACATCCTATACAATGGTGACTTTAGGGATGATGAAGGGGATGTTAGACTGAAATACTTTATCTATGGGACAAGGCAGATGAGTAACAACGTGATGTTCAAAGTGGGCCAGGGGAAGGATTTCGGGTGGTATACAGTAAAGCTTCTGGATATACAGGGGCAACAGATAGAGGAAACATCCTCTGGAGACAAATTCAAGGTACCAAGTTCGGGGACATTTTCCGGGGAATACAAAGTTTTCCTAGAGATTTCAGATTTTAAGGGGAGAAACGAGCAGTTCATAATGGTGATGGATGCAAATGGCACCTGCTGTAGTTGTAATCCCTCTCAGTGCGATTCCAACGGTGGGAATGGGGCCTTTGCATTAAACTCTTCCAATAGTTATGAAAATGATCCCTATTACATACTTGAAAAAGAATATATGTTAATTGATGGAGTTGAGGAAACTATCTGGTCTTTTCCAACATTTTATATCGATGGAATAAAGGTCTTTGAAGGTGCAAATGGGGAATATCTTGCAGAGTTCAATGTCTACTCGCTAAAGGACTTTGGGGTAATTTACAATACACCGTGCTGTGAACCTTTTATTACAAATCCCAATAATTATAGCTTAAATGTCCTAAACAATGTGGAAAATATTGTTGCAAGAGGCGTAGATATCGACCTTGATGGGAATTTATCGTCTTACGAAAAGAATATCTCCATTTATGAAACTTTGACCGAGGAGTGCAACACTTCAATTAGGTTGTTGGGTATTGAGTTTTCTGTTTACATAAATCCTGGAAAGGATGGAATGTACGGTACATGCGATGATTTCTACGATATAAACTCATCTCATCCTAGATTTAAGAAATGCAACTATGATGGCATTGAAGTTTCACTTTGCGATAAGATTGACCTCGAATGCTGTGAGCCTCTTTACCTTAAAGGACCAAATAATTATTTTGATATAAAAATTACAGATCTAATGTATGAAAATATTGATAAGGATGGGGTTAGCCTGGAGGTCTCTCAAAATGTCATTACCAGAACTATCACCTATGATAAAACTATAAAGATTGATCCTTCACTCATAATTAAACTTGACAAAGAAGTTACACAATCTGACAAAATCAATAAAAATCTAATTTTGATTGGGAATGAAAACGACAATATCTTAATAGATGAGCTCTACAATACGGGATTTACAAAGGTGAAGTGGAGTACATCACAAGGGGAATGGGAGTTCATAGAGTTTGGCCTTTACGGAAAGAGGATTGTAATTGTCGGAGGAAAGGACTCAAGTTCACTAAAAAGTGCAATAGATGATTTCATTATATTTTCTAGGCATTATTTGTAATTATCTTTAATCTCCTTCAATTATCTCTTCGTCTTTTATTACCTCTTCGTAGATCTTCTTTTCTATTTTCTCAATCTTGGCGAGCTTTTTGCCCCATGATTTTAGAAACAACAGATTCTTTATACCAAGGAATACGAGCGCAATACTTGTCAAAGCATTTAGAGTCACCAAAAAGTATAATGGCATCATCGACCTTCCAACTTTATAGAACGTTCTTGAAGTTTCGCCATCTGTCAATAGTATTCTCTTAGTCATAAAGAAGAATCCCGAAAGATTCAAAGTAAGTGCGAGCGGTACAAGCAAGAGCACAATTGCTGTTGCTATAAGTAATCTTTTCCTTTCCCTTTCCATATACTCCACTAGATCATACAACACATTAACTGAACTCTCGTCTTTCATATTCCCTCAAGCTCCGTATCAATTTTTGAAAACCATCTGTATCTTTCTATGCCTTTTTCAGTGATATCATAATAGATTACAGTCCTTTTGCCCCACGTATCCTCTACCCTTTTAATATACTCGGCATTTTCAAGTGAGTTAAGGTATTTTTCTGCCATTGTAGTCTTTAAGTTTGCATACTGCATTATGTGGGTCTTTAAGACCCTACCTTGTGAAGATTTTTTCTTTAGGATGCACTCTAGGATTTTTAGGATGATACTGTTACTGTTTCTGTAATTATTGTTCATGATGGTAAACCCTTCCCTTAAATATAGAGAATAATTAGGGCCGTCTTATATATTTGTAACTGGTATTGGTGCGACACTTATATTATGAAAAACCTTTAAATGACTAATATACCAATGTTATATGACTTTGTATCGTTTTTCTGGTGCATAATGTCTTTATATATAGTTTAACGTTTTACGATATAAGGTGAATAACGGAGGTATTATATGAAAATAATCCCAATTTTATTTATTACGCTAGTCCTATTATCAACGGCTAGTATTTCAACAGTTTTTTCGGATGAAGAAAAGGACATTGAAGCCGAGATTTCAGGCGGCTCAACACTTAATGCTGGAACAGAAAACAATCAAGTAACAATAAGGATAAATAACAAGATTTCAACTGACTTTTCGAATGTCAAGGCATATCTTGATTTATCTTACCCTTTCTCGGCATCAAGCAAGGATTCAAATGAGTTTCATATAGGCAATCTGACAAGTACTCTTGTCACAGCGTATTTCACAGTTAACGTTGACGGTGGAGCAAAGTATGGGACTTACAAAGTGCCTGTAAGGATTGTTACAAACTTGGGCACTTACATGGATGAAGTTGAAATCAAGGTTGTAGGGCAAACAGTCCTAAAAGTTGATTCTGTTACTATCGATGGCGTGAGCAATGCTTCTGTAAATCCCGGGGATATATTCGATCTAGCAGTTACTTTGAAAAATTCAGGCGGAAATGATATTAAAAACGCTAAGGTCACCCTTAATACAAATAATGATAACATTATCCCCGTTAGCTCTTCTCTAAGTGAAAGCTTTACAAATATCCGGGCGGGATCTTATGTACGTTCTATCTTTAACATTGCGATAGATAAAAACTTAGCTCCAAGAAATCAAAAAATGAGTTTGACTTTGGATTTTGAGGATGCCCTTGGGAATAAATACACTCAAAATGAAGAGATAGGTCTTCGAATAGTGGGCCAACCAAAATTAGAGATTGGTAGGATAACATCAAATCCTTCCACACTCCAGCCAGGCACTGATTTTGTTCTTACTTTAAAGATTGAAAATATCGGAACAGCTGACGCAGACAATGTCAGGCTTCAGCTTGATTCTAAATTTACAGGTAACCCTCAAGCGTTTCTTGGGAGAATAGAGAAAAATGATTATACGAACGGTGTATTTTATCTAAACACCGCTCAAACTATGGGAAATGTTCCATGCAAGTTAATAATAACTTACATTGATAGTCAGGGCGAATTCAAAAGTGAAAAGGAGTTTAATCTTTCAATAGGGGCTTCTGGGCCACCATCTTCTGGTGGTACAACTTCCACACAGACATCTGCAGGCACAAAACCGCAGCAGAGTGGCACACCTTTTATTAGAACACAAGGCTCAAGCATACCCATAGTGCCGATTGTAGCGGGGATAGTAATAATTTTAGCCGCTATAGTAGGAGTCTTCGTTTATAGAAAGAAAAAGAAGTTAAAAAAAGAAATTGAGCCTCCCGCAACTGAAGAGCAGTAAAATCACCATATTGAGAGGCGTATACAATGAAAAATGTAATCGAGGCAAGAGGGATTTTCAAGTCTTATAATCTAGGGCATTCAGAAGTACCCATACTCCGAGGCATAGATCTAACTGTTGGAGCGGGTGAGATAGTTGCGCTGATGGGGCCATCGGGGTCTGGAAAGAGTACACTTCTTGGAATACTTGGGGGACTTGATTTGCCTACATCGGGAAACATAATAATTGATGGGGTGGACATCACAAAACTCCCTGAGAGTAAACTTGCTGAGATTAGGGGGGCAAAAATTGGATTTGTATTTCAGGCCTATAATCTAGTTTCTACATTAACTGCTCTAGAAAATATTGCGCTTCCTTCATATTTTACAAACGGGAAAAAGAAAGACCCCAATGAACTTATAGAGATTGTTGGATTGGGCCACAGGAAGAATAACAAGCCAACAGAGATGAGCGGTGGAGAGCAGCAAAGGGTCGCCATAGCAAGGGCCTTGATTAATAATCCAAAGATACTGTTTGGGGATGAGCCCACAGGAAACCTTGATTCAAAAACTGAAGTAAAGGTGTTACACCTATTTCAAAAATTAAGAGAAGAGTTTGGAACAACTATTTTCCTTGTCACGCACTCTGATGAAGTTGCTAGAATAGCTGACAGGATCATTCATATCAGAGATGGGAAAATAAGAGAGGTATCCAATCATGGGCCTCATCTCTAGAATTGGCATTTATTTCAAATACGCCACAAGTTCACTTCTAAGAAGAAAGCAAAAGACTCTCTTCTCATTATTGGCTATATCTCTTAGTGTTGCCGCAATTATTGCCATAGGTATTGTTAGCTATTCGGCCGAATATACAATATCCGGTACAGTCAAAAGTGAGCTTGGTGGGGATCTATTGCTCAATTTGAGGGGAGGAGGGTTCCAAGTCCCCGGTATGGGTGGAACAACGACTGTTGATTTTGATCTAATTGAAGATTTTCTAACTGGATTAAAAGATGCTGGGACGATAGATGAATACACCTACACGCTTGGTAGTATGGCCGTTACAGATTCAGATGAGCCAAGAATGATAAGATTTATAGGTATCGATTCGGGGGTGTATCCTCTTTATGGTGAGATAGCTACAATTGAGCCAAATGTTGGCGACTATAGTCTGCTCTTGCAAGATACTAATGATATTCTAATAACAGATACTCTTTCAGATAATTTAGGGCTTGGTAGCGGCAGCACAATTTTAGTAATAGTTGATGATGAGTTAGTTGAACTTAATATAGCCGGAGTAGTATCCACAGGAACTGGCGATATCAGCGATTATGCTTATATGGAAATGGGCGCATTCAAGGAATTATTCAATTATGATGTTGCTGAAAATCCGCCAAATCAGATAGTAATAAGGACTCAAAATGATTATCTGATGGAGGACACAGTTGACCTTATTGAATCGGAAATAAATGAGAGGGAAAAATATAGTATCAGAACAACAACATATATAGAACAGAGTGAGAACACTTTGAGTTCATTAGAGATTGTATTCACCTTTTTTAAGCTATCCGGGATTGTAGCTCTTTTAGTTGGAGGGCTCGGGATTATCACAACAATGTATATATCAATGAAGGAGAGAAAGAAAGAAATCGGTATAATGAAAGCAATTGGGATAAAAAATATCAATGTGATTTTCTTTTTTATCGTTGAAGCATTTCTTCTTGGATTAGTAGGTAGTGCGACTGGGGTAGCTCTTGGAATCTTTTTTTCAAAACAGCTTGCAGTGATAGCCAGTAGTATTTTTAGGACATCACTTATATGGACAATCAATTCAGATACGCTAATATATGGATTTTTGCTTGGCCTCTTCTCTACGATGGTTTTCCAGATTTTGCCTGCATATATAGGTAGCCGGGTTAGACCTATAATAGTATTGAAGGACATGGAGGGGGATGATCCTTTCTACAAAGATATTGGATTTTTCATTATAACTGCTATTTCTCTCTTAGTCTTTGGGGCAATCATAAATATCAATCTTAATTCATGGTCTTTAGTTCTTGTAATATTTGTATTGATTCTAATAATGCTTGGTTTCACGATATTTTGTAGATATCTCGTTAAAGCCATATCTTTTATTCCAACTCTTGGTATTCTTTCCTTAAAAATGGCTCTTAAAAATCTTGAGAGAAACTGCTGGACTATAGCAACAGCACTCCTTGCAATTTCAATTGGTCTTGGAACAGTTGGGGCAGTGCTTATGGCAGGCGAAGGTGTTAAAACTTCTGTCAGTGAAAGCCTTTCAAACAATTTGAACTATGATATCCAGATTATGTCAATTCCAGAATCTTCTATAAAACAGGTAGAAGAAAGAATCTTACTAACAGAAGGTATATCCAATCTTTACAGATATTCCATAAGCATCTCTGACTGCTATATCCAGAGTATTAATGGACGGCCGATTAGTAATTACCTTTATCGCATGTCGGATGGCGATAGGGATTTTGTTGAAGATAGATTTATGTCTGGCGTTTCTATTTCGGGGCAGAATATTGGGAATGATGTGATAAATCAACAGATCGCATCAGGAAGGCTTCTTGGGGTAGAGGATATTGGAAGAAACAATATTATTATGACTTCAAGAGGCGCAGCCTACTTCGATATAAAAGTTGGCGATAAGATTTTTTTTACATATGAAGATTATCCAATCGAGATGACCGTCATTGGATTATACTCGCAGACATCAACTTTCGGCCCAGGAGGCGGAGGTTCAACAAATCTTGGGCTTATGGCATCATACGAAACAATTGAAGAGATAAGAAAGACTTCTAAAAATCAAGAGTTTAACATCATCAGCGTAAATGATGGGCCAATATCAAGTTCAGCCGTTATCTTAAATATCGTGGGAAACGGACTTGAAAACGACTATTTTTCAATTTATGATGAGAACGGTGTGATAATCTCAAGGTCACTCTCAAACTCTAATGGATTAAAGATTGGGGACACTCTGACATTGGAGCTAAACGATAGATCAAAGAAATTCGAGGTTAGGGATATCCAAAATGGCCCATTTAATCTTGAGGCCCAGATTATTGTTCCGTATAGGGCGTTAAAGGACAATTTCTCGGGGATTTATACCTACACACTTGCCGTTGACGCAGAAACAGGTTATGAAGAGATTACCTTAAAAAAACTTGGGTCAATGTTTCCAGATTATAGGATATTTGAAGCATCACGACTCCAGGAAATGGTGACAAGAATGATCGACCAGGTCCTGATACCTATATCAATAATTGCATCATTTTCTCTTTTTGTAGCCGTCATTGTCATAGCAAACATGATGTATATCTCAACACTAGACAGAAAACGAGAATTTGCTATTATGAAAGCAATCGGGGCAAGGAACTGGAGTGTTTTAAAAAATATTGCCATAGAAAATATCTCTATAGGCGTTACAGGCGGATTTACTTCACTTTTGGTACTCTATCTAGCGTCACAATTGATGTCTATCTTTTTGGGGCTTGATAAATCAATGATAAGTTTTATATTCATGATGGAATTAATAGGATTGTCTGTATTGATATCTGTCTTTGCATCTATTATACCTGCATATAATATAGTTAAAATTAGGCCGCTTAGTGTATTAAGGTACGAGTAGATATGGAAATTAAAAATTCAGGTTTAAATGAGATATTGGATACCCTTTCTCAATTTAAATCATCAATAAAGAAGCTTGAGGATCAGGGGGTTGATGTTTCAGCTCTAAAAAAAGAATTGAATCATATCTCTGATAAGATAGAAAAGTATAAAGATGAATGTAACGACGAAATACTACCGAAAATTAGAAAAGAGATATCTACAGATTGCCTATTCTTAAGAAAGAAAATTATAGACTCGATAAAAACTCAGATTGAGGATATAATAAAATATGAGATTCATAAATCTTAGAGGAATAACAAGAAAGAGAAGGAGAAAATAATCCAGAGCTTTTCAGAAATACTAAATGAGATACAAGTATTAAAGAATCTATAGAAAATCAAATTATCCTTTCTTTTTTTGAAGTGCTTCATGATGTAAAGAACTCTTCAATTTCAAAATGAAAGTAGTGCCTTTGGGCAAATTATTCTCAAATGAGACCTCGCCTCCATACCTCTCAATGGTCTTTCTCACAATGTAAAGACCTAGGCCCATACCTTTATTTTCGCCATAGCTAACCCCTTCGTCAAATAGTTTATCTTTTATTACGTCAGGTATCCCTACACCATTATCGGATATTTTAATAGTACAATAATCACTCTTATTATCAATAGAAATCTCTACTTTGTCGGCTTTTCCATGGACCAATGCATTTCTTAAAAGGTTATTAAAAACGGAGATTATCGCTTCATCGGCTAAAATCTTGCAGTTTCCTTCAATTCTAAATTTAATCTCTGGAAAACTTATTATTATTTCTGCAAGTTTTGTCCTGACATCATAAGACTTAAGTTCCCCGCCTGTTGAAATTGCCGTTTCTAGGTCTCTCATCTTATTTACAAGCTCAACACTTTTTTCAATTGCCGAAAGAGCCCTATTTTTTAAGGCAATATCTTCAGTTTTCATCATTTCTAGTGACAGCATTATAACTGTGATATTGTTCAGGATATCATGCCTTAGGATCTTGTTTAAGACCCTTAAAGCTTGGTTCAACTCTATTATTTTTTCCTCTCGGAAATGTTTTTCATTCACATCAGTCATTAAATGAACAAAAAAGCAGTTCCCTCCCACTAAGATCTTACTAACACTAACGTCGTACCATCTTTTCGTAATTGCGTCATCAAAAAAAGTTGTATCGCCAGCTACTCCATCTTTAACGCAATTCATTACGCAAAAATCCGGAGCTATAGGTGTTTTATGATGGACTTCATAGCACTTCTTTCCAATAACGTTTCCATATTTCTCTTTGACTTTCTTATTTGCAATCAATACGGTATTTTTGTCGTTCAAGACCATTACATAGGTATCAATTTGATCGAATATCTCTTCCATCAAAGTCTGTTTTTCAATGTTCTTGAGCTCTTTTGCTTTCATAGAAATGCCTACTTCAAATCAATAATAAGTAAATTAGAATATTATAAATATATTTGGACTATTATTTAAAGCTAATTATCCAAAAATACTTTAAAATTTTTAGGTATTTTATGCTGCGCTACTGGGTACTGTTTTTCATATGGTCTTTTGCATATTCATAGGCTTTCTTTATTCTCGTGTTGTACTTACTCTTCTGCTCAACTAGCTCTTCAAAGCTGTTCTCATCCATATGTTCTTTTATCTGTTTCATTTCACGCATGAATATATTCAAATTATGAATTGCAAGATAGGCCTGCGGAACACTTGTCGCCCCAAGAAAATCTTCCATTCCTAGTTCTTTGCAGATAAAGCAATCGCACTCTGGGATGCTCCCTGTTTTTCTCATTCTGACCCTTTTCAAAGTTTGCGGGTGTATGTACTCCTTGTAAATCGACGCTACAAGATAGGTCCAAGAATCCATGGTCTCAACACCCATAAAGCTCAATGCATATAGCATTGGAAATCCTGTGACCCCAAATACGTGGAGGGGTTTTTCCCGCTCATGTGCATGCATTTTTGCGCTGTGTATTAATTCAATAAGTGTCTTAAAGTCATTTTTTCTAGGTACGAGGGAGCCCATAGCATACCCATCAAAACCACTACTAAGCTTTGAAAAATACCAGTCTATTTCTTTTTTTGAAAATCCGTGAACGCAGGAGTATAAGAGCATATCTTTTCTCTCTTTATTTTCAAGAGCTAAGTTAGCGCTGTCAATACTTTTTTGAAGCATTGCCATATAGTCGGATTTTTCAACATTTAAGGTCACAGGGTAATCAAAAGTCGCGGCAATATCGGCCTCAAGTTTTTCCTGAAATCTAAGCACATCAATGGGATTCCTCTCAATCCCTTTTTTCATAGATTGGAATCCTCCTGAATCAACAAATATCGGTTTTTTTTCTTTAAAAAGCCTGTGAAATCCATATTTGACCTTTTCCTCATATTTTGTGTTTCTAACATACTCCAATGAGAAAAGGCTGGCCTCTGAAAGCTTCCAAGGCGGGGTGACTCGCTCTTCGATAAAAACGTCCCATACGCCGTATGTCAGTGCGCACACTGGTAGAAGTGCGGGTGTTTTGATGTCTCCGTGAGACGTCTTAATCCTAGAAATTGCATCCATTAAATCCGAAAAGGTTTTAATTATAGAGCTTTTTATATCTTTTTAGTGAACATGATCGATATTGAGGAAAAATTGGAACTCCTTTCTGACGAAGAAGGGGCATATGTCGGCAGAAAAAAGAGCATCTTTGAGAAGTATAAGAGCAAGGCTGCGCTATATATCGGTAAGGTTAATGAGACAGGTAAGCAGCTACAGGACTATTTCAACAAGAAGGTACTTCTTGATAGCATTAGCCCCCACGCAATATTCATCTGCGGGATGAGGGGAAGCGGCAAATCCTATACCCTTGGAGTCATCGTTGAAGAGATGGCCATGAAGAACGATGGTGTTGGCATTCTGATAATTGACCCAATGGGGATATTCTGGAGCATGAAGCAAAAGAACAAGATGGCAAACGAAGGCGAGATGCTTGAGCGCTGGGGATTAAAGCCTACAGGCATCAAAAATGTTAGAGTCTTTATCCCAAAAGGGTATGTCCACAAGGCGCCTAAAGAAACGTGGGATGATGTTTTCAAGATTAAACCTTCAGAGCTTAGAGTTGAAGACTGGTGTCTTACCTTTGATATTGAGCGATTTGACACCATGGGCCTTCTAATCGAGCGGGTAATAGAAAAAACTAAAACAGGATACACCACCATTGATGAAAAACAGATAGCAGGGCTTGGCGATGATTACGACATTGAGGACATGATTAAGACGATTGAAAACGAAGAAAGCATATCTTCCCGGGAGGGGGGATTTAAAGAAAACACCAGAAGGGCGCTAAATGCAAGGCTCACAGGAGCAATACAGTGGGGCATATTTGATAAAAAAGGGACAAAGCTAAACGACCTATCGAAGAGGGGCCAGGTTTCTGTAATTGATGTGAGCTTTTTAGAGGATAACGTCAGGGCGCTTGTTGTCGGGCTTCTTTCAAGAAACATCCTGAACACTAGGAAGGTCATCTCAAGGCAGGAAGCTATGGGGGATATTAATCTCATTGGGAATGTACCTGTGACGTGGCTTATGATAGATGAGGCCCACATACTTGTGCCTAGAGGGGGAAAGGTCACAGCAGCAACGGATAGCCTGATAGAATACGTAAGGCAGGGCAGGCAACCCGGGTGCTCAATTGTTCTTGCAACACAGCAGCCCTCGGCAATCGATTCAAGGATATTGTCTCAAGTTGATTTGCTAATATGCCATAAATTAGTCTATCAGGACGATATCAAGGCGGTGCTCCAGAGGATGCCCTCTGAGATCCCAAATAAGCTTTCTGATTTTAGGTTCATAAGATCACTTCCTATAGGAAGTGCTATCATCGGTGACAAGGAGGAGTCGACATCCAGGGCTTTTTTAATCTCAGTAAGGCCGAGGATAAGTCAGCATGAGGGGAGAGAAAGGCAGCCCATGCTTGACATCGATCCAGAGCTCATGAAGAAAAATGTTAAGAATCTTATAATAGAAAAATACCGGCAGAAGCGGCCGCTTGCTGAGATGGAGGAAGTCGTGAACATAGCAAACGAGGAGTATAAGCTCAAGTTCTCGTTTGAGGATATTATAGAGGAGCTAAGAATAGATGGCGAGTTTGATACAATAGATGAAGTAATGCCAAAACCCCAGCCAAAGCCAGTTGTAATTGACATACCGATGATTGATGAGGAAGAGGATTCTCTAGAAGAAGTTGAAATTATCGATGAGTTTGAACCTGAATATGGTGTGACAGGTGAAGCCGCATTTAAGGGAGTAAAGATAGCGCCAGTGATATCCTCTGAAATTGATTATGAAGCTATGAGAGAGATTGCATTAAAAAGCAGAAAAAAAATATCATTGAGGTCGGAGGAGATAAAGGAGGTAGTCCCTATTTACTATCCGCTTATCATGGTATTTTTTGATTATATGCCAAAGAAGGGCAGTTACAAGAGCATGTCATGTTTCTTTGACGGCATTACAGGAGAGCTTGTTATCTGGGACGGAAAGATCTCAAGGACTGTAGGATTTACAGAAATCTATAAACTTAAACCCGATGAGAAATGGTTTTTAGATTACCTTATTGACAGAGAAAATCCAACAGTTTCAGAAATAAAAAAAGAAACTGGGTTCACCCCTAGAAGAACACATTCTTTAATATCGGCTCTTGAAGCAAAAGGGCTTTTAGAGTATAAGCAGAACGGCAGCAATCTAAGCGTCAAACCAAAGATTAAATTTAAATTGGTCAAGGGATTTGAGGATAAAAAACTTAAAAAACTGGATGTTTCTCTTAAGAGCAAGGAGATAACAGGCCGGGTAATTGAATCGCTTATCTCAAAAAATGACGTGTCTAGGGGGATTGAAACACTGGGAAACGCCAAGATATGGCGGACTGAGGAAGTTTATCTCCCCTACTGGCTTGTTGTATATAGAAACTCAAAAGGCAAGGAAAGGCGTGAAGTCTTTGAAGCGTTCAAAGGCAAGAAGGAGGAGCATATTAGGGACATCGTATTAATGAGGGTATGATCATGCAGATAGAAATCGATGGCAATAAGATTGAGGCAAAGGACGGGGCCGCATTAAAGGAGATTTTTTCTGATAATAATATCTCTTACCTAAAAGGGACTACAATTGGGGTAATAAAGAAGGAGAAGGAGACGTCTTCATACCTTGACGAGTTTCTCGTAAAAACGACCAAAGGCTCGTTTGTCATTAAAATTAATGACACTGAAGAGGGAAGGCTGTTTAAAAAAATATCAAAACAGTTTGAAAAAAAGGGTGTTAGGTGGAAGACTTCAACACTTATTGCGATAGGTTCAGTTCCTACAGATTTAAAGCCTACAAAGGAGGAGCAGACCTACTACCCCTGGGATGTTTTTTTCACTCTCGCTGGATTTGATAATAACACCACATATATTGTCCTTTCTAAAAAGATACAGAAAGGAAGCTATGGGACCAAAAATACTCTTGGGAAAATAACCCAAGGGAGGCATGTCCTAGCTCTGATTGAAGAGGAAGATGAGATTAACTCAATTGAGCCAGTTGAAGTTTTCACCGTCGAGAAAGACTTTGAGACCACAGCTGACCTCTCCTATAAGCCAAAGAATGGGGAAAGAATATTTACCCACATCAAAATTAAACTTCAAGATAATACACCTATGGCGATGGAGCACATATTCTCGCTTACTAAAGATGGCCAAATTACTGTTGATGATGTAAATGAGTCATATGTAGCTTCACAGAGTTTGATAGGTTTTGACGTACAAAATGAGAACTCCAATCTAAGAAAAAGGAACTCTGTTTCAGTCAGAACTGAAGGCAAGGACACAGGTGCAGTCTACATCTACAAAAAGGAAAGAATTACCACGCCAAATCACTCCGTTGCCGGCATGATTGTTTCAGGGTCAGAACTAATCGAGATGTTAAAAAAAGGAGACAAAATTGCAGTAAAGACCATGCCCTTAAGTCTATCCCTTCTCGGGCTTACTCAGAAAGAAGCCGAAGGAAAGCTCAAGGCAGAAGGCATCAAACAGGAAAGAACTGGCGATACATCTGACGATGCTTTTATAGTCGAGCAGGAGCCCCCGTACACCTCTGAAGTCATAAAAAACAAATCGGCAAAAACTTTAGGCATTGATAGAAACAAAATCATTGAAATTGAGCTGTACGAAGATGTGGCCCCAAACACAGTAAAATACTTCAGGAAGATCACAGGCCTTGTCAACAAACCTATTGGGAAGCTCGATATTCAGTTTGCGCACCCCACAGTTTCTCTGGTCGCATTTGAAGGGGGCAGCGTTGAGGCTGGAGGGCTCACCCCTGAAAATACGCCGATTAATGTATCAAAGAGGGGGGATGTTGGCGTCACAAACATGTCAAGACAGCACAAGGGGCTTATTGGGGTCAGATTGAAAGAGGATAAGGCATACGGCCCGACTGGCGAAGAGTTTGACGGTACAAATCTTGTTGGCAAAATTGACCTCGACAAAGTTAAAATTGATTTTAATAATGAAAAATCTATTTATATAAAGGAAATCAGGAAATGACGTTTCTTGTCGATATAATATTTCACTAATACCGAAATATTTATATATATTTTATTTTCCATCTATTACATCGTACCGATTATATCTCTTTTATCAGTAGTAAGTCGTCTTTGTTAGAGGAGGAATTAAATGAAGCCTAGTAAATCTGTAGGTATTGTAGGCTATGGTGCTTATGTCCCAAAATACAGGATACAGAACACGGAAATTGCGAGGGTATGGGGAAATGACCCAAATCTTGTGCCAATTAGAGAGAAATCAGTTCCAGGTGCCGATGAGGATTCTGTCACGATAGCCATTGAAATAGCCAGAAACGCCTTATTGAGGGCTGGCATAGATCCAAAAGACTTGAGAGCAGTTTGGGTTGGTACAGAATCCAAACCTTATGCCGTTAAACCGACTTCTACAATAGTAGCAGAAGCTATTGCAGCCACACCATTTGTCAATGCTGCAGACTGGGAGTTTGCATGTAAAGCGGGGAGTGAAACAGTCCAGGCATGCATAGCATATGTGGGCTCCGGTATGGCAAAATACGCCCTTGGCATTGGTGTCGATACAGCCCAAGGGGCACCAAGCGATGCTCTTGAATATACTGCCGCCGCAGGTGGAGCTGGATACATTATAGGAAGTGCTAAAGAAAGCTTAGCTGTTATTGAAGGTTCACTATCTTATGTTACAGATACACCAGACTTCTGGAGGAGGCAGCACGAGCATTATCCAAAGCATGGGAATAGGTTTACAGGAGAGCCTTCATACTTCAAGCATGTCGTCAGCAGTTCAAAGGCGCTTATGGAGGAGCTTGGAACAAAACCAGAGGATTACAACTATGCCGTATTCCACCAGCCAAACAGAAAGTTTCCGCTGGAAGCTGCAAAGATACTTGGATTCCCAAAGGAAAAAGTCATTGATGGTTTAGTTTCACCTTATATTGGTAATACATACGCCGGCTCTGCTCTATTGGGGCTTGCCGCAGTTCTTGACAAGGCAAAAGCCGGGGATAAGATCTTCTGCACATCTTATGGGTCTGGCGCAGGGAGCGATTCATTTTCACTTGAAGTAACTGACAAACTTTCTGATAGGAAGGTAAAGGCCCCTTCAGTCAAATCCTATATTGAAAGAAGGGAAGAGATCGACTATGCACGTTATGCAAGGTATAGAAAGAAGATAAGGATGTGAACAAATGGACGATAATGTTGCCGTAATTGGAGTTGGACTTGGAAAAGTTGGAGAGCACTGGGAAAAATCATTGAGAGACCTTGCAATAGAGTCTATATGGATGGCATTTGAGGACAGCGGTATAGACAAAGTCGATGCCCTTTATGTTGGAAACATGTCATCTGGGCCGTTTGTAGAACAGGAACACATTGGTGCATTGATAGCTGATTTTGCCGGGCTTGGGCCTATACCTGCCGTTAAAGTGGAGGCAGCATGCGGTTCAGGCGGAGCCGCTTTTATTGAAGGGTATATGGGTGTAAAGTCAGGGATGTATGATTATGTTCTTGTCACAGGTGTAGAAAAGATGACAGACGTCCTTCCATCAAAAACTACCTCAATTCTTGCAAATGCATCAGACAGGGATTATGAGGCATTTCATGGAGTTTCGTTTGTAGCACTAAACGCCCTCGTCATGAGGCGTTACATGCACGAGTTTAATGTAAAAAGGGAAGATCTTTCAATATTCCCCGTCATATCTCACAAAAATGCACCTTTCAGCAAACATGCCATGTACAGGAAGGAAATCTCTCTTGAGGCTGTAATGAATTCACCAATAATAGCCGAACCGCTTTCCCTTATGGACTGCGCCCCAATTTGTGATGGCGCAGCATCTGTAATTCTCTGCTCTGAGAAAAAGGCCAGGGAGTTTACCGATGCCCCAATTATAGTATCCGGAGTTGGCCTTGCAACTGACACTTTAGGCGTGCACGATAGAAAGCACATGACCACCCTTTCTGCAGCAGTTGAAGCCAGCAAGAAGGCCTACAGGATGGCAGGTGTCACTCCAAAGGACATTGACATCGCTGAAATTCACGATGCATTTTCTATTATGAGCGCCCTCTCCATAGAAGACATGGGATTTGCAAAGAAAGGCCAGGGTACAAAGATGGCTTTAGAAGGCCAGCATTATATTGGAGGAGATCTCCCGATAAATCTTTACGGCGGCCTCAAGGCAAGAGGGCACCCTGTCGGTGCAACAGGCGTTTACCAGATAGGAGAGCTTGTTTATAGCCTTAGAGGCGATGGCCGAGTTGACGCTGAAAGAGGATTGGCTGAAAATATAGGTGGCAGTGGGGCAACAATATCTGTATGTGTTCTTGAGAGGGGTGATTAGGATGGATGTACCAAGGCATTGGAGAGAACAAGTTAGGAGATACAGGCTTGTAGGTTCAAAGTGTAAGGATTGCGAAAAATTATCTTTCCCTTACAGAAAAGTTTGCCCTAAGTGCAGGGGCAGAAATCATGAAGATTACCAGCTTATCGGTAGAGGTAAGATATTATCTTTTACAAACATCAACAGCCCTCCAAAGGAGCACAAGTATAATCTCCCATTTGCAGTGGCCCTGATAGAGCTTATGGAAGGTCCTGTAATAACTGCCCAGATAACTGATGCCAGGGCAGAAGAACTTGAGATTGGCATGGAAGTCGAAATGGTCACAAGGAAGATAATGGAATACAATGACGATGGCATAATATGCTATGGCTATAAATTCAGGCCGATAGTTGAATATGCCCATCCATGAGTGGATCAGATGAATAAAGAAGAGATTTTGAACAAGATACTTAATGGCGAGATAAAGATATACCAGATTGAAAATTATACTAAGACCCCCGCAGAAGCTGTTGAAATAAGGAGAGAGGCAATTCAAAAAATAAAAAATGTAACTCTGGATTACATCGGCAGATATTCTCTTAATCCCGACAATCTTTTTGGCAAGAACATAGAAAACATGATTGGCGCTGTTCAGGTGCCAATGGGGGTTATAGGGCCTTTAAAGGTCAACGGTAATTATGCAAATGGCGAGTTTTATGTCCCCATGGCTACATCAGAAGGGGCACTTCTTGCAAGCGCGAACAGAGGCGCTTCTGTTATTACTTCATCTGGCGGGGCCGTAACAACAATATTTAGAAACGGCATGACAAGAGCTCCCGTTATTAAGTTAGAATCTTCCAGAGACTATTACAAAATAACTGAGTTCCTCCACAAGAACTTTGATAAAATCAAGAAGGAAGCTGAAAAAGATTCCCGATTCAGAAAGCTTGAGAGGATAGTTCCTTACCTTGTGGGAAGGAATCTTTTTTTAAGATTTGTATATGACACAGGGGATTCTATGGGGATGAACGGTGTTACAATCGGAACAGACGCCGCTTTGAAAATGATTGAAGATAAATTCCCAGAGATAAAGTGTGTTTCACTCTCAGGAAATCTTTGCACTGATAAAAAATCTTCGGCGATAAATCTAATCGAAGGGAGAGGCATAAGCATTACAGCTGAAGTCGTGATACCACATAAGGTAATCCAGACTAAACTCAAGACAGATGCAAATACCTTAATTGATGTTAACTATAGAAAAAATTTCCTTGGCTCAGCCCAAGCTGGGTCCTATGGATTCAACGCACATTTTGCAAATATTGTCGCCGCAATCTTTCTAGCTACTGGCCAAGACATTGCCCAGGTAGTTGAAGGGAGTCAGGGATTTACTACAGTTGAAGAGGATAAAAACGGAGTATACTTTGCCGTTACACTTCCCTCTCTTGAAGTTGCAACTGTTGGCGGCGGAACTAAGATCGAGACGCAAAAAGAAGCACTTGATATACTAGGTATTTCAGGTGGCGGAAAAAATAGCGGTGACAACTCCAAGGCATTTTCAGAGATATGCGCAGCAACAGTTTTAGCCGGCGAGATATCCCTCATTGGAGCACTTTCAGCAAGGCATCTCGCAAAGGCGCATATAGAATATGGACGGTAAAAGGATTTTTTATTGGACAAATGTCCTATTATTATTCTTTCTTAAGTTGAAATAATCATTTAATGATAAACTTTATAAAAGATTTAAATTTCTTTTCTACATTATTACGGTGATTCTTTTGATTCATGTCAACTCAAACTATTGCAAGGGGTGTCTTTTGTGTATGGAATACTGCCCAAAAAAAGTTTATGTGAAGTCTGAAAAATTAAGTAAAAAAGGAGTGTTCCCCCCAGAAGTAAAGTACCCTGAAAATTGTATCAAATGCCACTTATGTGAATTGATGTGTCCTGACTTTGCAATTATTGTGGAGGATAAAGATGACAAATGACGTTATTAGACTTTTAGGTAAAAAAAATCTTTTCATACAGGGGGATGACGCCGCTGTTTATGGTGCATTAATCGCAGACTGCAGATTCTTTGCAGGATACCCTATCACACCGGCCACTGAAGTTGCCGAAGGCATGGCATTGTGGATGCCAAGACTTGGTGGCGTTTATGTTCAGATGGAAGATGAGATAGCAAGTATAGCCGCCGTCATCGGGGCATCATGTACCGGGGTAAAATCAATGACTGCAACAAGCGGCCCTGGATTTTCACTGATGCAGGAGTGCATAGGTTACGCATGCATGGCGGAAATACCATGCGTCATTGTAAATGTCCAGAGAGGTGGCCCAAGTACAGGCCAGCCTACAGAAGCAGCCCAGGGTGATGTAATGCAGGCAATGTGGGGCACACACGGGGATCATCAGATAATTGCACTGGCACCAAAATCAGTCCAGGAGACACTTGACCTAACTATTGAAGCATTTAATCTATCTGAAGATTATAGGGTTCCAGTTATTCTTCTATTGGATGCTGAAATTGGGCATATGAGGGAAAAAGTTGTCTTGCCTGAAGTTGTAAATGTCAAGGTGGATGAGAGGGTTCCCGCTACGATAGGGCCCGATAAATATAGGCCATACAGGACTGGGTTCACAAGAACCTCTAAAGTTCCTGAATTCGCGCCATTTGGCTCAGGTTATAGGACGTATGTCACGGGGCTCACACACGACAAGAGAGGGTTTCCTGTCACGACATCTGCTGAAGTGCACGAGGAACTTGTCAGAAGGTTAGTTGAGAAAGTTCAGGATGACATGGATATTATATGGTATCATGAAGATTCATTCCTTGAAGATGCGGAAATTATTGTTGTCTCATATGGTACAACTGCAAGGCCTGCGGTCAGCGCTGTTAAGATGGCCAGAAAGAATGGAATAAAGGTGGGTCATGTTAGACTTATCACAATTTGGCCTTTCAATTATGAAAAGATGAAGGAACTTTTAAAAAATGCCCACACAGTTATTGTCCCTGAGATGAATCTTGGGCAGATGGTTCACCCCATAAGAGAAGCTGTCGGCAAGAATACAAAAGTTATTTCTGCACCAAAAATTGGCGGTGCAATCCATACACCTTACGATATCTTAAAATTTATAGAGGGGGAAAAATATTGAGTTTTATTTCTAATGATATCATCATAGATAAATACCTTAGGAAGGATATGCTTCCAACAATATTCTGCACCGGTTGCGGGATAGGGAGCGTAATGAACTTTTCCCTTCGTGCTATTCACGACCTTAACATTGATATGAATAAGACTGTTTTTGTATCAGGGATAGGATGCTCATCTCGTGTACCTGGGTATATATACTCTGATGGCCTGCACTCACTCCACGGAAGGGCAATCGCTTACGCAACGGGGGTTAAACTTGCAAATCCAGAATTAAAGGTCATAGTATTCACTGGCGATGGGGACTGTGGCGCCATAGGGGGGAATCATTTTCTTCACGCAATAAGGAGAAATGTGGATATAACTGTTATCTCAATAAATAATTTCATATACGGGATGACAGGGGGACAGGTAGCTCCAACAACACCTCTAAAATCAAAGACGACAACAACGCCCTATGGGAACATCGAGTACCCCATAGATCTTTCAATGACGGCCAAGGTAATAGGAGCCCCATATGTGGCCAGATGGACCACAGCACACCCTGTCCAATGTATAAATTCAATAAAAAAGGCCCTCCAAAAAACTGGATTCTCTTTTGTCGAAGTTTTATCTCCGTGCCCAACATCATATGGCAGACTAAATAAAATGGGAACGGCTCTTGATCTGACAAAGCATTTCAAGGAATCAACAATCAACGTCAAACTTTATGAAAAAATGTTGGCCGAGGGCAAAACTACCGATAAGATGGTGATAGGGGATCTTGTCGACATTGAAAAAGAGGACTTTAACACCAAGTATAAAAAATTCTGCGGTGAATTAAAATGAAGGCAGGTATAAGAATAAGCGGATTTGGTGGCCAAGGGATAATACTGTCCGGTGTTATTGTGGGCAAGGCTGCTGTATTTGACGGTTTCAATGCAGTTCAGACACAGTCTTATGGGCCGGAGGCAAGAGGTGGCTCGACACGTTCTGAGGTAGTTGTCTCTGATGAGGAGATTGACTATCCAAAAGTAGAATCTGCCTCAGTTTCAATAATAATGAGCCAAGAAGCATTCTTTAAGTACGCATCAAGGACAAAAAGGGAAGGTATTATCATCTATGATCCAGAGCTAATACCTGACAATAATATAGAAGGCAACTTCAAACTTGCAGAAGTAAACGCAACTAGGATCGCATCAGAACTAGGGACAAAAATTGTGGCAAACATCGTGATGCTTGGGGCGTTCAATGAGATATGCAATCTGATATCAAGCGATGCCATGATAGAATCGATTAAGGATAGTATACCAAAAATGCTTGATTTGAATCTCAATGCATTTGAGGCCGGCAAGAAAAATGTAAGAATAATTGATAAACTATTATAAATTTTTTATTTTAAATATATGAAAAAATAATAATTGATATGAAAAATATCACACAAAAGCTTTTAAATATAATTTTAGGATACCCTATTATAATCTTTTACCGGTGTTTTATATGTCAGAATTAATAGATAAAACTAAATCAATATGTCCTGTGTGTTTTAGTGTCATTGATGCAGACATAGTTGAGGAAAAGGGCAAGGTTCTTATAAAAAAGACCTGTGCCGAGCATGGCAATTTTCAAGATATTTATTGGTCAGATTACGAAATGTTCAAAAAAGTTAAAAAATATCATATTGATGGGTCTAAACTGGATAATCCAAACACAGAAGTCAAGAAAGGATGTCCAAACGATTGTGGCCTTTGTTCAGATCACTTTACCCCAACAGTACTTTGCAATATTGATGTTACAAACAGATGTAATATGAAATGCCCTATATGTTTTGCAAACGCTCAGACAGCAGGTTATGTTCTTGAACCATCCAAAGAAGAGCTAATTGAAATGATGAAATTGGTAAGGGATGAAAAGCCAGTTCCATGCATGGTAGTCCAATTTGCAGGAGGGGAGCCAACAATTAGAGATGATCTTCCTGAGATAGTCCAAGAAGCTAAAAAATTAGGATTTACCCTTGCGCAGATTGCAACTAACGGGGTCCGCCTTGCAAAGGACCTTGATTTTTGCAAAGAACTTAGGCAGAAAGGACTTAATACTGTGTATTTGCAATTTGACGGTGTAACAGAGAAACCATACATCGCCGCTAGAGGATTCAATGCGCTCCCAATTAAACTTCAGGCCATGGATAATTTCAGAAAAGCCAATTTGACAAGTGTTGTTTTGGTGCCTACACTTGTAAAGGGTATAAATGATGACCAAGTAAGCGATTTAATCCAATTTGGTATTAAAAATATCGATATCATCAGGGGCATTAACTTCCAGCCTGTTTCATTTTCGGGTAGAATTGACACAGAAGATCTTGAGAAGATGAGGATTACAATACCTGATTTCGTTAAACTTGTTGAGGAACAGACAAATGGAGAAATACTTGCTGAAGATTTCTACTCGGCGCCCAGTGTAAATGCTTTTTCAAATTTCATTGAAGCATGGAGAAAAACTCCCCAGGTAAAGTTTACATGTCATGAACATTGTGGCGTGGCGACCTATGTATTTATCGATGATAATGGAGGGATAACACCAATCACTCACTTCATCGATGTCGATGGATTCTTTGGATTATTAAACGATTTGACAGAAAAGGTAGAAGATGGCGGGAAGATAACTAAGACACTTGCTATTGCAAAGATAACAAAAGAATTACCCCACTTAATTGATTTAAAGAAGAAACCAAAGAACCTAGATATCAAGAAACTACTATTGGGTGTATTAAAGGAAGGAGATGTCGACACCCTTGCGGAATTTAGCTACCACACATTGTTAATCGGATGCATGCACTTCCAAGACCCCTACAACTTTGATGTTGAGAGGGTGAAAAGATGCGCCATACATTATGCAGTGCCAGGCGGGAAAGTTATCCCATTCTGTACTTACAATAGTCTCCACAGGGAAAGAATCGAAAAGCAGTATGCAATTCCACTAGACGTATGGGAGAAGCAGAACAGGGACAAGAACCTTCAGTCCCAGAGGAACCTTAAATCTCTATCATTTCCTTCAAAAAAATAATATTTTCTTTATCTCCTCTTTTTTCATTTACAGGCGTTTCCATAATCATTGGGATATTTTTTAGATAATCGTGATTTACTATAGCCTTAAAGCCAGTAGGTCCTATCTTTCCAAGACCGATATGTTCATGTCGGTCCTTTTTTGAATTTAGCTCACCTTGCGAGTCGTTTAGATGTATAAGTTTTAAATTTTCTAGACCAACTACCCTATCAAAACTTGAGAGAGTATTTTCAAGCGCTTCTTCACTTGATATGTCGTATCCAGAAGTAAAAAGATGGCAAGTGTCAAGAGTAACGCCGCAGCTAAAGTTTGTGTTTTCAAGTAAGAATCTTAGCTCTTCAAAAGTTGAACCTAGAACTGAGCCGCTCCCCGAGGTGTTTTCAAAAAGCAGAGTGACGTTTCCAACATAGTCTTTTATTGAGTTGAGGGATTCACAAATCTGTGCTAGCCCTCTATCTTTACTCTGCCCTTTATGGGCACCTGGATGAATATTCAAAAACTCTAGGCCCAATCTGTTGCAGGAGATGAACTCCTTTTTTATAGAATCAATTGATTTTTCTCTCATAGCTGAATCTTCAGAAGCAAGATTTGGTAGGTATGAGTCATGGACTACTATTGGTTTAATATCTTCTTTTTGGTACTTATCTTTGAATAGATTCCCAACATCTTCGGATACTAAGTTAAATGCCCAACTTCGTGGAGAATGTGTAAATATCTGACAGCAGTTTGCACCAAGAGCTTTTGTGTTGTCAAACACCTTCAAAAATCCTTGGGCGACAGATACGTGAAAACCTATCCTGCGCATAAAAATAAGTAAAATAATTTTAATTTATTTTTCTATCTCTTCTAGAATCCTCATGCCCTTTGTGAAAGATGGCATACCTGAAGTTAATAGTACTACCCTTAGTACGTCAACTATCTCGTCAGAGGTGACACCAAGCTCCTTAATTGCAGACCTCATCTGCCTATCAGTTGCGCTCTCATCGCATCTTGATGCGGCTATTCCTATCGCAATAAGTTTCTGAGTTTTGTAGTCCAATGTTTTTCCTGTGTAAACTGCATCGTTTAATTTTATAATAGCATCATAAATCTCTGGGTACTCTGATCTGATTTTCTTCATACCCCTTCCGTAGAATACTTCTTCTTTCATTTTATCACCAAAACAATGCCATCACTTATACTTAAAAGGATTTCTATAAGTTAATTCTTTTAAGGTCAATAGCACCTTCGGGGCACTGCTCATGGCAGCAGTAGCACTTGATACATTTACTGTAGTCTATTTTCGCTGAAACTTTATCTACTGTAATCGCCTTCTCTGGGCAACTTCTCACGCATACCCCGCATCTTATGCATTTTTTCTTTATGACCTTTGGTTTTTCAATCAAAAATCTTGTGAATATGGGGAATACAATATAATTGTACAAAGAAATTGGATCGAGCGATATCTTCCCGTGATAGGTCCTTGGGAGGATAAAATCATTTATTATCGGTAACTCTCCAATAAGATTATAGTTTCCGTCAGAAAGATTATTTTCTATCGCGACTTTTAGGTAAGGTAGGTCATTATAAGTCAATCCAATAAGTCTGCATATAGCAAAATCCATTGAGAGAGGGTCCTTTGATCCCAAGACAATCTCAGTCCTCCTTGGAACGCCCCTCATAGCAGGGCCATCGCCTTCAAGTGAGACAATTCCATCCATTAACGTAAGCTCAGGCTTTGTAACATTCCAGACGTCAAGCAATGCTTTTGAAAAATCATGCACATCCCTAAATCTTGAGTGGTATCTTGTCTTTTCCATTCCAGGAACTGAACCGTACATATTTTTTACTGCACCTGAAAGAAATGTGAGTGTATGAGTCTTCATTTTTGGCAGATTAATAATTACATCAGCATCAAGCAATGGCTTTAGAATGTCCACCCTCTTTAAAATAAGCCCATTTTCAATTTCAACTGTTTGTTTAGATGTATCTGTATTAAGACAATCTGTATAGTCTTTGAAGGTGTCCCAGTATCCTGTCAATCTATAGAGGGACTTAAGCGAGTTTTTAGTAAAAGGTATCCCGCTGCCAGGGCTGTCTATAACAAATGGCTCGCCCCCGGCTTCAATTACCCTCTTGAAGACCTCAAAGGTGAAGAGGGGATGAGTCACAATGGCCTTCGAAGGAGACGAGAAAACAAGCAAATTAGGTTTCAGTGCCACCCTGTCGCCTTTTTTTACAAACCTCTCGATACCGCCCAAATCAATTAGTACTTTATCTATGGCCGCTGATAGACTTTTTTCGTAGTCAAGGGCTTTTCTAATGGATACTATTTCAGTCATGTTTCATCAGATAAGATAATCCTTCAATCAGTAGGTCAGTGATTGCACTTTCAACTTCTTTTTCAACTGGTTTTTCAGGTGGGTGTTCCATCTCAGAGGCTTTATCAAGCAATTTCCTGCTCTGGGCATCTTCATAGACAAACAGTAAGACGCCCAATAAAAGAACTATAACCCCCGCAATGCTAAGAACAACTGAGTATCCAAATCCAACTAAGAATAAAAACAGAGATGAGAAAAATAGCGTGAAAAATAGGATAATTCCATCCTCTCTTTTCCTTCGTGCATCTTCCAAAAGTCTCCTATGCTTAAGACCATAATAGTCAAGTTCCATCAAATCACCTTAAGTCCTGGAAATCTTTTTAGGATCATTCCTTCGGTCTGGAATATCCTGTTGTAATCCAAAAACCTTTTTGCGGATAAAAGCCTTTCCTTGCTCTCTGCAAAAAGCTCTACTATAACATCATCCTTTTCTACGCGGTCGCCTACCTTGTAATTCAACAATAGTCCTGCACCTTTGTCAAATGGAGTGCCTAGGACCTTTGCAACTTTGACAATTGTTGCGTTATCAACTTTAGTTATGTAACCTGAATCCTCTGACAATATAGTTTCTTTGTACTTTCCAAGTGGGATTTCTTCCGGCTTTATATCGTGATCTCCTCCTTGCGCTGCGATAATCTCTCTAAATTTTTCTAAAGCCTTTCCACTTTCAAGAATGTCCCTTGCCATGACTTTTCCTTTCCCAGCTTCTGCTTTCTTACCGAGTTCAAGGAGTATTGCTGCGAGACCAATAGCCTTTTCAGTAAGACTTCCGCTTTGCTTTCCTTCTAAGGCCATCAAAGCTTCCCTTGCCTCAAGAGCAGGGCCAACGGCGTTTCCTATCGGTTGACCTCCATAGGTAACAGCAACTTCAACATGCATTCCAAGAGACGATCCAAGGTCAGTGAAATTGGATGCAAGTTTTCTTGCATTTTCCCAGGTGTTAATCTTTGTACCCTCCCCCATAGGGATGTCAATCAAAAGGTATTCTGCACCCATTGCATATTTTTTGCTTAATACGCTTGCAAGGATAATTGGCTCTGGGTCAATGTGAAGCCTTCTTTCAACTTCAACTATCTTTTCATCTGCAGGTGTCAGATTTAAGACACCACTCCAAGCAAGACATCCGCCAGTTGTTTTGACAATTTCCTTTAATTTATCTGGAGAAAAATCAACAGGAGAGAGGACCTCTACAACATCGGCTGTACCTGCAGGCGATGTTATGGCCCTCGAAGATGTTTTAGGGATAAAAAGGCCAGAAGATGCAACTATCGGGATTGTGAGAAGGGCAGTTTTATTGCCAGGAACCCCCCCAATACTGTGGACATCCATTATTGGCCCTTTGTCAAATCTTATCATTGTACCAGTTTCTGCCATTGCACGGGTAAGATACTCTATCTCCCTTGTCGAAGTTCCAAGTATTTGAGTTGTAGTAAGAAAACTTGATATTATGACGCTATCGATATTGCCGTTTATTATGCCCCCGACAAATTTTGTGATCTCTTCTCTTGTCAGTATTTTCCCCTCTAGTTTCTTTTTTGATATATGGGCAAGCTCCGTATTTACATCAGGAAATACTTCGACTATGTCATTTTCAAAATGATTATAATGCTTTGATTTTTCTAGAGGAACCCCGATAAATCCTTCATTTATGATATCTTTTGTCAATACGGCAGATGATGAATAAGATGACTCAGATCTTTTGATAATAATTTTTTCTCCAGGATCTATTCTTTCCTTTATCGCATCCTTAACATTCAAAAAAACAATATCCTGCGTTTCCTGGATATCAAGGTACTTTATTTTAAGTTCCATAATAGTTATATTGTAAACGATTAATAAAAGAGTTACTATTTTTTCACGATTATTTTTTGAGATATTCTCAATTTTTAGCGATAATGATTCGTAACTCTTATAAATGATGATTATTCCCTACATAAGAGGGATAATATGAGGAAATTATATGCAATTTTAGTAACGTTACTTTTTGTAACAAGCGTTTTTGGTGTTGCATCAATAACGGCAACTGGCCCAACATACTCATGTAATGACTACTATAGGATTAGTAGAACTTCAGCTCACGTTGGAGATATATTAACAATATCTTTACGTGTAGAAGCTCTGGGCGATGTTAATATCGGCGATGAAACAATCAGCGACATAGTAACTGGTATTGTAGCTAATGGAGGACTGCCGTATCAAATAGGGCCTCTTGAGTTGATAAATGTAGAATATTTTGATGAAAATTGGAACTTAATACACGCAGGATTTATTCCAAGCATAACAGACCCAAAAATTAAGTGGATAACTTGGACATTTAGAGGAGCCCAACCTGGTACAATTAGTTTTACAAGCGACGAGAAAGACTGTGGCGATACAGTTACAATAACAATAAGTCCAAAATCTACACCAATGAATTTCTTCATGAAGATCATAGGCTTCGGCAAGAAAAAATAAATCTTTTATTTTATTTATATTAAATCCCTTTTTTTATAGATTCTAGATAAGCATTTAGAGATGGGGCAAATCCATTTTCTTTGGATATTCTTCTAACATCATCAAGGATGCCTGAGCCATACTGAAGTGCTTTCTTCTTGCGATAAATAATCTCAGGCGGTGCGCCCAAATCCTTTGCAATCTCTCTAAGGATATGTTTTCTTAGATCATCATCAGAATTTTTCAGATTACACTCTCTTTCAATTTGCATCCCTATTTTTTTAACTTCTTCGTCTAAAAATGGAGACATAAATTTTATACCAAAACTATCAAATATCTTGTATTCTCTCTTAGAAAGTATGCCTCCCAACTCCGCTACATCCTTGTTCCTTAAATCAATTGGATTTTCGCCTTTAGCTAAAGCCCTTCTATATTTGTCATACCCAAAAAACAATTCATCTGCACCCTGCCCAGACAGGCAAACATCAAAACTATCCTGATTTATTCTTTTTGCAACAAGGTAAAATGTAGATCCTATCAAAACATCAAGACTGTTATCCGCTCCGATTAACTCTATTGTTCTTTCAATTCCTTTTATTATCTCTCCATCCGATAACTTGATTATTTCTAAGGGGCAATCTAAAGATTTAGAAGCAATTTTTGAATAATAAAGGTCTTTTGAATTCTCATTCCCAATTGTGTAGAGTATTGGATTTGAGTATTTCTTAGCTAATGCCGAAACGATAAAACTATCTACGCCTCCAGAAAAAGACACAGGTACATATTCTTTTTTTTCTACCAATTCAGAAACAGATTTTGAAAGAGAGTTAAGAAGTAATTCTTTTAGCTGCATCAAACAACCTCATATTCTAAACTTTCACCATTCCTTGAATAAAAGAAATAGTCGCCCCTTTCATAAGGGTATCTGACTATTATATGGATCTTTCCGTAATGTGAGAAAAAATTTAGATCACCTTCAGAAGGCGAGCCATTTCTGCTTGGATGGGAGTGGACAGTACCTATGATAGTCGTGTCAAGAGGAAGGCTAAAATGAGAAATTGTAGATGAATTTTTCCCAAATATACTAAAAGGAGAAAAAACAACTTCAGAAATTACCCCTTCATTCTCTCTCAAAAAAGCAGCAAACTCATTTGGATAGGTATTTTTTGCAGCATGTGTTATGAAATCTAATAGCTCATTATCAATTCTTATCAATAGATTTCATTCCTCATCTTTATTCTCCGAATTTTCGACTCTTTCAATCTTTATTTTGAAAGGAAGTATTGGTGTTTTAATCTCCTTTTTATCTTTTATTACCTCTTCAAGTTTTAAGAAATCATTAAGTTCTTTTTCAAGTTGGCCAATCTTTCGGTCTACAAGTTTTGAAGGAGAAACAGCGGTATATGTTTCTGGGTCCCCCGGGGCCTTCTCTACTACCTTCATCTGTTCCATTGATGCTAATGATTCGCGGCAAGCGCTTGGGTATATTGCTGTTCCTTCTGCAATATTATCATACGTTGAATTGCCCTTTTTTAAAAGATATAGGTATATCTTAACCTTTGATTCGGTATCCAAAAAGAACTTTAGCATGTCCATTAATCCTTTATCCATGTCACTTTTCTCCGGAACATTGATTTTTAATTCCTTAGCATATTCTTTCATTCTTACCACCTGTCTTTTATTTATTTTTTTCTTATATATATTTTATCATCATGATTTTAGAACTACCATTTTTCCATCTTTCATGAATACTACTTCGCATTTTGAAGTAAATATGCCATTTTCAAATATACCAGGTATATCATTAAGTTCCTTTTCCATGGATTTAGGATTTTCAACAGATGTAAATAGATCAATTATGAAGTTTCCATTATCCGTCATCACAGGCCCATCTTTTTTGTCCCCCTTTCTTAACACTGGGCTCCCAAAAGAAGACAATAATTCAAAGACTTTTCTATAGGCAAGTGGGAATACTTCGATAGTCACTGGAAAAAATTTTCCAAGTTTTTCTACAAGTTTTCTCTCTTCGCAAACAACAACAAATCTATTTGCACTGTAATCAATTATCTTTTCCTGCAAAAGGGCCCCACCTCTACCTTTTAGTAGGCATAGTGTAGGGTCTACTTCATCTGCGCCATCAATTGATATATCAATATCATGTTCGTCAAGAGTTGTAATGGGGATGTTTGATTCTACCGCTAATAGCTTTGCCTGAAAAGAAGTAGGTATGCCATATATTGAGATACCTTCTTCTCTTATTCTTTTCCCAAGTTCGATTATCGTAAATGCAGTTGTACTGCCTGTTCCAAGCCCCACGACATCCCCATCTTTTACTAAAGATGCCGCGTATATGCCTACAGATTTTTTATCATCCAAGATATCTTCCAACCTTTACTTTTTTCTTAATCTGACTGAGTTCTCATAATCTTCCATGGCTTTCTCAAGTCTTTTCATATCGTCAATTAGATCCTTTGTACTATCTACTTTGCCATATGGGCGGTATCTGCTAGTTGGCTCTTCCCTTCTAAGAGGCCTTTCTCTCTCAACTGGCGCAGGAGGGATAGGTCTTGGCCTAACTGTTCTATCGGGTGGGGGAGATCTTTCATCACATTCCTCTTTCTTGGCGATAGCTTTGGCATGTCTACTATTTCTTATTCTTATTAAATGTCTCCAGTTGGCTAAATACTCAAGTATAATATCTACACCGCTCAATATGGTAAAGGCTATAAGGATGACACCAAGATTTGAATTACCCCAAGCACCCATCTTTTCCCAAGGAGTTGGTTCTGGCTGACCCTTCACAGCCTCAATGAATACACTAGTTGGTGGTGCAGAGTAATAGACGATGAAAGATTTAACCCTCTCAGTTGTTTCTGGTGTAACTGTAGTTATTGTGTAATCATCAGGAACTTTAATTCCATTAATTGCTGCGTCCCCATATGGGTATGAAAAAGATAGACTAATGTTATTATTTTCGTGTAATATTGAAGGGTCATTTGTACCCTTATCAAAGACAATCCAAAATTCACCATAAAAAGAATCAACTGTCGCGTTTAGGGGTAACTGGTAATAATAATCCCCAACTCTTTTGTATGTAAGAGTCAAAAGTGATATTTTCCTATTTACATCTCCGTCTCTTAAAAAATAAGATTGGCTAGCGTTCATATAAAGTGGCTTAATTGAGCTCACTACCCCCTTGGCCTCGGCAGGCTCAAGGAAAAACCTTTTTGACCTGTCAGGATCATTGACTAAAGAAATTTCCATTTTATCTATTCCAGAATTTCTTGGAATGTAAACATTCATCTTTAGTGTAATTGTTTCTTTGTCTATAATAAATCTGACATCTGAAAGCCTAAGATTTTCATCTGGCCTTACTGTTCCTTCTGTTCCTAAAAACTTCATCTGAAATCTATAATGCTGAGAACTTGAACCATTTTCGGCTAAGACATAAGCCATAAACAACGTTAAGGTAAAAAAAATAAGAGAAAGTGAAATACCCACCCTGAGTTTCCTGTCCATAAACAGCATTTTGGAAAAGAATATTTAAATCTTTCTAAAAAGATTAAACTATCGTCTATAATCTATAACAAATACTGTATATAACGATGATAATTAATAATTAATTATCAGTTTTTACAAATATTTATATAGATATTTTTTTAGTATTAGTAGAAACAAGTGATATTATGAGTAAAAATATAATTGCAATACTCGGCATACTTATCCTTATTCTCGGGGCGGCATCTTATTTGATGTTCACTGAAAATAAGGATTTGAAGGATGATATTGAAACGCTTACTATGGAAAAAAATCTCGTCACAGATGAGAGGGATAATCTAAAAACACAGATGGAAACAATGATCCCAATTTCAGAGAAAAATGCATTGAAGCTAGTAGATGCTTATATCTGGGAGAATGGGCAGAAGATAGCAGACACAAGATCATATTCATTTCACCCTTACAGCCCAACATACAAGATAGCCGACAAAGGTACTTACTATGAAATAGAAGTTTTGAGAGGAATTGGAAAACTTGAAGGAAATAATCTCACTGTAAGCTACCACGCCTTAAAATTTGAGGTTAGCAAAAATACAGGAGAAGTAGTTTACAAAGGGATGGCAGAATCAGGTTTCCCAAACACCGTTTACATAAGAGTTTCTTAAGGATGGCCCTGAAACAATATATTCAGACAATTAATACAATAAGTTTTCTTTTTTTCATCTATGTCGTAGATATCTTTTGAAATGTTCATTGCGCACCCAGGGGTCTTACAGTGGTCAAGCCCAAGAGTATGGCCAAGTTCATGCATGGCTTCTTTTAATGCTCTTTCCTTAATGAGAAAACTGCTCTTGAAGTGATTTTCTAGGGGGGCTGTCGATATAATTGCTATTTCTTTCCCGACTTCCGCCTCTCCAAATAAGGTTCCCGTAAATCCTTGCTTGAATATCTCAACATCTACGATAACTAATACCTTTATTAGCGCATCTAACTTTCCTACTTTTTTTAATGACTCTTCTCGCTTTTTCTGGCCATAGGCAAATAAGGTGTGCGTATTATACTTTCCAATATGGGATGTGTAGGCTCCACTTGGGATATGATCAATTTCAATGCTGCTCCCTGAATTAGAAAAAAAACAAGTTGCTTTTATCCCAAGTTCCCAAAGAAGGTTTTGTAATTCTTTCTGAAACTCTAAGAGAAATTTTTTTTCGAAGTTACCTGCAGCAGCCATTCTGATAAAGACTGGTTTATAAGTCATTAGTGTCCCATGAATGAGGCAACTTAAAAGTTTTACTATAATGGGCTTTTAGCTTCTTTACACTAAACCATAAAAATCAAATCACCCCTAATCAGTATATGAAACGATTCATAGTCTTTGAGGGCATAGATGCATCAGGGAAAGAAACACAGGCAAAATTACTATCCTCATTTTTTAAAAAGAAAGGTTTTGATGTCCTATTGACTCACGAGCCCATATATGAGGAGCCTATTGGAAAAGTCATTAAATCAAATCTAGAAAAAAAGATCTCTCTTGCGTCTGAAACAATTGCAATGCTCTATGCTGCCGACAGGCACGAACATTATCTCAAAGTAAAGAAGGCACTAAATGAAGATAAGATTGTGATATCTGATAGATATAAATATTCTAATATGGCATACCAAGGTGCGAATGGAGTTGATCCTAAATGGATTGAAGAGATAGAGAAATATTCTCTTGATCCTGATATGGTATTCTATATCCGCGTGAGACCCGAATCTGCTATGAAAAGGAGAAAAGAAAAAGACCTTTACGAAGAAAATTTTGATTTTCAAAAGAAAGTTTTTGATATATATGAAAGTCTATCAAAAAAATACAAATTCATCATAATTGATGGGGAAATGAGCATAGAAGATATCCATAAGAACATATTAAAATATTTAGAATAATTACTTGTAAGAAGGCTTTACGACATGCTTCATTGTATCCTTAAACTGTTTTAGATCACGAAGAACTATCGAAAGATCCTGATTTTCAATTTCTTTTGGGAGTTTAATAAGCCAAAACTCACCTAAATGAAAACTTTTATAAGCAGTGCTACGAAATCACCATTGGTGCTATGGTGATAAAATGAAAGTAACAACGATTGATTTTGATAACATATCCTCAGAAGATTTATCTAAAAGACTTTCTGAGTTTCATGGGCATCTCGGGCCTTATCTGGTGCTTGGTGCAAAAATGGGCATCTTTGCGAAAAAGACCCTTAGTAGCTCTCCGTTTGAGATTTCTGCCGAGATTACAATGCCCCTAAAGCCACCTCTATCTTGTACAATTGATGGGATACAGTTCACATCAGGTGCAACAACTGGGAAGGCGAATCTAAAAGTGTCCGATGGTTTACCAATAAAGATTGTTTTTTATAAAGGCACTGAAGGCATTGCCATTATCCCCAAAAAAGATGTACTAGATGAAATTAGACATCATGTTGGGCATGACGATCTTGAAATGCTTGCCGAAGAGATTATGGGTAAAGATTATACTGAACTTTTTGAGGTTCAAAAATGGACAAAGCAATAGAGCTAAATGCAGTAGACACAACATACGAAGGAGAAAAAATTCCTTGTTTAAAAAATATCTCGCTTAATATAAACAAAGGCGAATTCATAGCTGTGATTGGCCCAAATGGCGCCGGCAAAACAACCCTGCTTGAAACTATCAACGGGCTCCTTGAATCCAACAGTGGCGAGGTCAAGGTACTGGGAAAAGCTTTGAGAGGGGATGGGAATAGTATAAGAAAATATGTTGGCTACGTCCCTCAGGATTATTCTATTGACGAGCTAACTCCATTTTTAGTTTCAGATGTTGTTTTAATGGGAAGATATGGAAAGATTGGCCTATTGAAACCAATAACAAAAAAGGATAAAGAAATTGCGAGCAACATGATGGAGTATATGGGTATCAATAGTATTTCAAAAAGACCCATCGGAAAACTCTCAGGTGGCCAAGCACAGAAAGTAATGATTGCAAGGGCACTTGCAAAGGAACCAGAGATTATACTAATGGACGAACCTTTTTCAAATCTTGACTTTGAAGCAAGAAGAGAAGTTTCAGAAAAACTTATCCATTTTCATAAAAGCAAAGGCATGACCTTTGTGATCGTTATCCATGATATAGCCTCGATTCCAAAATCATGCAACAGAGTCATTGTGATGGACAATGGGAGGATTGTTGCTGACGGCAATAAAGAGGATATCTTAAAACCAGAGCTTCTTGAGATGGGATACAAGGGAATGGTATGCTAGACTTCTTTTCTACAAAAATAATTCTTTTTGCGATTATAGGCGCTGTTTTAACTGGCTATACCTGTTCTTTGATGGGCACATTCGTTGTGAGGATGAATCTTTCTTCTCTGGGATTTGCCATGTCCCACGCAGCATTTGCAGGTGCAGCCCTTGGTTTATTCTTAAGGAAGGATCCTTTAATTTTTGCACTATTATTTTCTACTTTTGTTTCGCTGGCTCTAGGGCCTTTGGCTGACAAAGCAAAGCTAAAGACGGATGTTGTAATTGGGGTAATATTTTCTTTATCAATGGCAATAGGATTATTGTTTCTGAATTTATCTCCCGACACGGCCATGTCAAGCACTGCTATGAGCATACTATGGGGTAGCGTATTAGGAATGACAACAGCCGACATCATTTATTTGTTAATCATCACAGTTATTGCAATATTATTTGTAGTAATGTTCTTTAAAGAGATCAACGCAATTTTATTTGACAGAAAACTTGCAAGGTCCTCAGGAATAAACGATAAGCCCTTTTATTACCTGATTCTTATTTTAACAAGCCTAACAGTGGCATTTTCATTAAAACTTGTTGGTGGGCTATTGGTATTTGCTCTGATGATAAATCCCACCTCTTCAGTATACCAGTTTTCGTATGACATGAAGAAGATAATAATCTTCTCGCCTATAGTAGGGGTGGTATCGTGTCTTTTAGGAATGCTGATGTCATTTTCCTTTGATTTGCCGACAGGCTCATCAATTGCCATAGTGTGTTCGGCAATATTTGGAATATCTGTTCTTATCTCTCCAAAAAGAAGAAAAGGCTAAATATTAGCAAAGATATTTATATTTGTAGATTTATAATTATGGCATGACAATAGTTTTATCGGTACTTAATGAAGGAGAAGTATTTATCGTAAAAGAAATTGACCCAAAAGTGATTAGTTACCTAGAGAGAAACATTGAAGGGCTCATGATAAAAACTGATAACTTGCAAGGTGTAGCTGGAATGAAGTATATCACGTTCCCAAAAGGCTACAAGATAAAAGCTGAGGATAAATTAATCAAAATTAGTTTTCCAGAAGGCAAGATAAAAAAAGGGCCAATTAATATTCTCTATTAGTATCTAAATAGGTCCTTCTCTTTTTCTCTTAATAGTTCTTTTGAAGAACCTTCGCCTTTTAGGTATCTTGCGCCCCTAATAACTACAACTGGGATTCCTTCGTCTGCTTGCCCCATGAGAAGTGATGCTGCCGAAGCCGCTTCGTCTGCAGTTGCTATTATCGAAGATTTTAACTCATACCCATATAGGTCCTTTTCCCCAGCCCTTTTCCACAAAGGCTTCATGCCTGAAACGCCTATTGCAACTCCAATAGCACCGCTTCTAAAGGGTCTTCCTTGGGTATCTGATATAATTATGGCCACATCTTTCCCAGTTATCTTTTTCAATGAAATCCTAATTTTATCTGCTTCTTGATCCGGATCTTTTGGCAGAAGCCCGACAAACGATTCATCCCCGCAGACATTTGAAACATCTATGCCAGCGCTTGCGCATATATTTCCATCTTTAGTCTCAACTACAATAACTGTGTCGCCAGTTTTCAGCACTTCCTTTGATTCATCAAGAATAAGTTGCACTAGCCTTGGATCTTTTCCAGTTTTTTTAGAGAGTTCCATAGCTTTATTGCCCGGCTTTATTTTTTTGATATCTATGATTCTCCCTTGCGCTTTTGAAACGACAGTTTCACAGATGACAATAATATCATTATCTTTTAGTTTAATTCTTTGAGAAATAATCTTCGCAAGGTCATCTTTTTCTTTAATAAGCGGTATGTCTAAAACTGGTATTATTCTTATTTCCTCTGTCAGCTATTTCACTCTCTTAAACATTTAATCTTTAGCTTGCTTTTCAGACCTATTAATTATCCTTTGTTTTTAAGATATTTGGCCGCTTTTGTATGCCTAAGTAACTCGATGAAATAATATCAATATATTTTAAGAAAAGTATAAAATAAAAAGTCTATGCAATTGTTGCTAGAACATCACCAGTTTGTACGATATCGCCTTCTTTTACAAAGACCTTCTGTAGGACACCGGATGCGGGAGACACAATTTCATTTTCCATCTTCATTGCAGATATGATGAAAACGACTGAATCCTTTTTCACAGGCTTTCCTATCTCTCCAACTATTTTTAGGATAGCTCCTGGTAAAGGAGCCTTCAAAGAGACGCCCCCATTAGGCTGTGGTTGCTGTTTTACTGGTTGAGTTTTTGTGATTTCTTTAGGCGCTGCTTTTTCTATTTCTTTGTGCTCAACTTTTGGTTTTGCCACATGATTTTTTCTTTTTTCAAAGAAGGCCAGTGCGATCTCAGGAAAAAGTGCATAAGAAAGTACATCTTCTTCCTTCTCGATTTTGTCCTTTACCTCGTCTTTGAATTTCTGGTAAGAAGGATTCTTTAAATCGGGAGATTTTTCATAAGAAACCTTTTCGTTCCCAATTATGAGCTTTTGGATATCTTTGTCAATAGGTGCAGCGGGTCTGCCGTAAAGTCCCTTAACATAGTTCTTAACTTCGTTTGGGATAAGTTTGTATCTCTGGCCAGAAAGGACATTCAATGTAGCTTGGGCACCAACTATTTGACTAAGAGGGGTAACTAACGGCGGGTATCCTAATTCTTTCCTCACTTTTGGAACTTCAAGAAGTATTTCGTCAAGCCTGTTCTCTGCATTCTGATCTCTTAGCTGTGATACGAGATTTGACATCATGCCCCCAGGTATCTGGAAATGAAGAATCTGAGTGTTTACTGTGATCGATGCTTCACTAAGAAGTCCTTTGTATTTATCCATTAATTTTTTGAAGTAATTGGCAATCTTGTAGACTCTTTCAATGTCTAGGTCAGATTTGTATTCTGTGTTTTCAAGCATTGCGCACATTGTTTCTACGCCAGGCTGGCTTGTTCCAAATGAAAAAGGGCCTATTGCGGTATCAATTATATCGACACCAGCTTCAATTGCCTTGAAGTAGCTTGTTGGCGCCATCCCGCTTGTGCAGTGTGAATGTAAACATACAGGCAGATCAAAGTTCTCTTTAAGTGATTTGACAAGATTAAAGGCATCCATCGGATTAATCAAGCCCGCCATATCTTTAATACAAATAGAATCAATTTCTAAGGCAACCATCTCTTCGGCCACCTTGATGTAATAATCAATTGTGTGAACAGGGCTAATTGTATAGCTTAGTGCAGCTTGGGCATGTCCGCCAACTTTCTTAATAGCCTCAATTGGAACTTCCATGTTCCTAACGTCATTTAAGGCATCAAAGATCCTAAAGATATCAATACCCCTTGTAAACGAGGCCTCAACAAATTTATGGACAATATCGTCAGGGTAATGTTTGTAACCAACTAAGTTCTGCCCCCTTAAGAGCATTTGAAAGGGTGTTTTAGGTGCAATTTCCTTTAGCTTTGTGATTCTTTCCCATGGATCCTCATTTAGATACCTTATAGCAGAATCAAAAGTGGCCCCGCCCCACATTTCAAATGAATGGAATCCTACTTTATCCATTTCTCCAACTATCTCTAGCATATCCTCAATTTCAAGCCTTGTGGCTATCAGTGACTGATGAGCGTCCCTCAATGTTGTGTCTGTTATTTTGACCTTTGACATAATAATCCCCACCCTAGAATATAAGTAAAATCATAAATTTACTTCAAATTAGGAGCCTATGAATAAAATTAAAATCCCGTCGTATTAATAAAAGTAGTTTTCATACTTATGGGCTCCATAATATCTATATTAATCTGATTCCAAATGATTTAAAAATATTACTGTTAATTTATCAACTTAATTATCCATTTTTGTTCTATAATGGTCATATTCAAGCTAAATTCTACTTTTCTAAATTATAAATTACCACTGGCCCAAATTATTTTTCTAGTGGGCGTAATATCCCCATTAAAGTCAAATAAAAATATCATACTGGCTTTATCTGGCCTAGATTAATCAAGTATCTATAAATAAATATAAATATTAGAGGATAATAAGATTATTTAGCTATTAGATATACAAATGAAAAATAAATATTGTTTCTAATGGAATTAATAGATTAAGGAGTGATATAATGAGAAGAAGAATAGGATATCTGGAAGGTACGGATTCAAAGATATTAAGCTCTTTCATTGCGAAAGGATACAATACAATGACATTGGGAAACGGTTTAGATGGCCATGGAAAGTTTCTTGCACATATCGATTCTACTGATAAGCTGTGTGCAGTTGTTGGATATCTCCACAAGTTCCTGCCATTGACAGACCAAAAGATAACACCAAATGATTTGCTTTATGGATGCAGACTTCAGAACATCCCAGTTTTCATAATGGTGCCCAAAGAGGTAATGGCAGAAGGGAAAAAAGTCTTGGAAGACGTATCAGATTTTGTCAATTTTGTAGAGCCAGAATCCGCTCTTGAGGCAATTTTGGTCTTTTTAGAGAATAAATAGGAGTAATTTTTTAAGTCTTATATTTTATTTTCTTTTATGTTCTCTACCTTTGACCTGAAAGAGATTTCAAAAGAACTTGCTGACCTTGAGCGGATGCGAGTTGATAAAATATATCAGCTCGGAAACGAGATAAGGATCAAATTTTTTGGTCGGGGCAGAGAAGATTTAGTTATTAAGCCACCACTTGCAGTTTTTGTCACATCTTATCCCAAGCCGGCACCAAAAAATCCAACATGGTTTGCAATGCTTTTGAGAAAGCACCTGAAAGCGATGTGGCTATTTAAAATAGAGCAGTATGATTTTGATAGGATTCTAATGTTTTCCTTTGGATTTTATGAGGAAAACAATCCAGTTGTAAAATTTGTTTTAATCGTCGAGATGTTTAGGGACGGTAATATATTACTAGCAGATCAAGATAACATGATTGTCGGGATATTGTCAAGAGAATATATGAAGGATAGGACTCTTGCCCCAAAATCGATTTACGTATTTCCAGAAAAGAAAAAGGGATTTGATCTAAGCATTGATGAAATAATCGAACTCTCTAAAGAATATGAGATAGTAAAGGGGCTTGCAACACAGCTTAACATCGGCGGTCTCTACGCCGAAGAAACCTGCCTATTGGCCGGGGTGGATAAATCAAAAATTGGCATCTCAAATGAAGAAGCTGTTAGAATAAAAGAAGCCCTGCTCCAATTAGAGCAATTAAAAAAAGACCCGATGATTATAAAGAAAAATGATCAGGTAGTCGATATACTTCCTTATGATTTAACATCGTACAACGGCCCCGAATATGAAAAGGTCAGATACGAATCTTTCTCAAAGGCGCTGGATGAAGTTTACGGAAAGGGCGAATCTGAAGAGATTATGAGGGAAGAGTTATCCACTCACCAGAAAAAGATCCAGAAATTTGAAAGAATGCTGAAATCTCAAAGAGACCTTTATAACTCATACATAGAAGAAAGAGAGCTTTACAAAATACTGGGGGATTTGACATACGAAAAGTACCCCATAATTGAAGAATCGATAAAGGTCATAGAACAAGCCAAAAAGAATTATTCTCTTGAGGAGATTAAGAAAAAGCTTTCTGAAAATAAATTAATTTCTGATGTTGACTTTAAGACTGGTATAATCACATTCAACTTCGATACACCGCTTCCTATAGAGCTTAAAAAAGATGTCAACGAAAATGCAAATCTATTTTATGAAAAATCGAAAAAGATGAAGAGAAAGATCGATGGTGCTAAAATAGCCATGGATAATACCGAGGCCAAACTATTAACGCTAAAAGAAGAAGAGGAAGAATTTGAAGTTGAAGTGCCTAAGGCAATTGAAAAGAAAGCAAGGGAATGGTATGAGAGATTCAGGTGGTTTACGTCAAGTGAGGGAAACATCGTTCTTGGGGGGAGGGATTCTTCTTCTAACGAAGTCATTGTAAAAAAGTACATGGAAGACAGCGATATTTATTTCCATGCAGATGCGTACGGCGCGCCTCACGTTATCGTAAAGGAAGGCGTCAAGGCAACTGATATCACTTTAAAAGAGGCAGCAATATTTGCAGTATCTTTTTCTTCTCTCTGGAAGGATGGATATGGTGGCGGGGATGCATACTGGGTCAAACCAGAACAGGTCACAAAGGAAGCCCCTTCAGGAGAATATCTGAAAAAAGGTGCTTTTGCAATAAAAGGTAAAAGGAACTACATTAAATCCGTATCAATAAAATTGACGATAGGCATCACTTCTGAAGGTAAGATTATGTGTGGGCCTGATGTTCCGATAGAAAAGCATACAGTTAAAAACGTTAAAATAATGCCTGGCAAACATAAGAAGGAGTCTTTTGCCAAGAGAATAGCAAAGATTTTAGAAACTGATGACATTGATGGAATTGTCCAGGCTCTTCCGCCAGGCGGATGTGATGTAAGAGGGAAGTAAGATGGATCCATATCTGTATATTTTTTTAATATCAATTGTCCCCTGGCTTGAGCTTAGAGGCAGCATACCTATCGGGATAATAATGGATCTAGATATCACAAAAGTTTTCTTGGTAAGCTTACTCGGCGGGATATTAGTTATACCTGTTCTCTTTATCGCCTTTGACCACATATTTCCAATTGTAAGGAGAATAAAGATTATTGATCGTCTGTATATGATATGGGAAACAAGAGTCCATAGGAAGTATGAGAAGTATGCCGATTGGGAGATGCTTGGATTAATGATATTCGTAGCTATTCCACTCCCCGGAACAGGAGTTTATTCTGGGACATTCTTAGCTTATCTATTAGGCCTCAACAGAAAATGGTCATTTCTTGCTATTTCTCTAGGTGCAGCTATTGCCGGAATACTAGTAAGTTTAATATCTCTTGGACTTAAATCTAACATGGTTTATCTCGGAGGATTCTTTTGAAGATTGCCGTAATGTCTGATATTCATGGTAACAGCGAAGCATTATCCGAAGTCCTAATCGATATAGAAAAACAATCAGTTGATAAGATAATATGCACGGGAGACTTAGTTGGCTATGGCCCCTACCCAAACGAAGTTGTCAATACATTCATCGACCAAAAGATCCCATCAACTCTTGGAAATCATGATCTTGCAACTTTTGATATGGAATTATTGAATGACCTTACTGGAATTGCACATGAGAGCATCATGCTAACATTGGATATTTTAGGAAAAGATGAAAAAAAATATTTGCAAAAATTACCTAAGGCAATTGATTGTAGAAATTTCCACTTTGTGCACGCATCTCCTCCGGATAATGTGCGTGGTTATATTACTAAGAAAAGCGACAATGAAATAAAATATCTTTTCGGCCAATTTGATTCTAAACTTTGTTTCATAGGCCATACGCACCTCCTTGCAAAGTATCATCTCGAAAATAATGAGTTGAAGCATGAATCAATGGAGCAGGGAAAACTAAAATTGGATCCGGAAAAGAAATATATAATTAATGTTGGAAGTGTTGGGCAACCAAGGGATGGGGTACCCAAGGCGAAGTATGTAATTTTTGATGAGGATGATTACTTGCTAGAGATCAGATTTATCGATTATGACGTAAAAAAGGTCCAGAATAAAATATTAGAACTTGGATTCCCAAGAAAGAACGCAGAATTTCTCGGCCCTATATAATCAAAAGATCTTTTGTAAAAGTTGTAAGTATTTTTGGCTTTCCCTTTTTCACAACTAGCGTATCCTCTATCCTGACTCCTCCAAAGTCAGGGATGTATACACCGGGCTCAACGGTTAGAACCATATTTTCCTCAAGTGTATACTCACTTATTGGACTTAGACCAATAGTGTCATGAGTTTCAAGACCTATTCCATGGCCTAAAGAGTGGATAAATCTCCCTTTAAATTCTGTGCCATCGATGAATTTTGACACGGCATTATGTACATCTTTTGCAATTGCTCCTGGCTTCAATTCATCAATTCCTAAAAGCTGTGCCTCAAGCACAGTTTGATAGATTTTTTTCTGCTCGCTACTTGCCTTTCTGTAGAAAAAGGTCCTTGTCATATCGGAGCAGTACCTATTATATCTCCCTGCAAAGTCCAATAGAACAAAATCCCCCTTCTTCAAAGGTGAATTTGAGCTTTCATAATGCGGTAAAGAGGAATTGGCGCCGAAGGCTGCAATTGTGTCATATGAAAGTGCTTCAGCCCCATTTTTCTTGAGTTGAAACTCTATCTCAAATGAGAGCTCCTTCTCTGTAAGCCCATCCCTCAACATATCTGGAACTTCACTGAATGTTTTGGATGTTATCTCAGAAGCTTTTTTGATATTATCAATTTCAGATTTATCTTTTATAGCCCTTGTAAAATTGATCTCCTTTGTTAGGTCTATGAGGTTTCCCTTATAGGTCTCCTTTAGCTTTTCAACTTCAAAATAAGTTATCGAGGAAAAAGAGAGGCCGAGATTCTGTCCTTTTATATGCTCTTCAAGAAGCTTAATCCGCTCATCTCTTGAGTTATAAACATAGATTTCAAAATCCCCTTTGGATTTTTCCGCTGCTTCCAGCTCCATTGTCGAGGTAAAAAGTTTTGAGGTGCCGTCAGGGTATAAAATTAGAAATGAACCGTCAAAAAGGCCCCCCGAAGCGTTACTGAAATAAAAGAAGTTAATGTCAGGAAAAGTTGACCTTGAAATAAGCACGCAATCGACATTTTTCTTTTCTTTAGCGATATATTCAAAAAGCCGCTCGATTCTATTCTTCATCGCAATCACTAACAGTAAATTATATAACAGAATTATTAGATGTCTATAAAAGAGTGATGTCCTGGTGAGATTATGGACGATAGAGCGCTAAAAAAAGATTTCAAGAAAAAAGCAAGTCAAAATTATCAAAAGTATTATGCAGTTGATACATTAAAATCACTTGGTTTTACTAGAAAACAGTGTAAAAAATGCGGCACTTATTTCTGGTCTGTAAAGGATAGAGATATTTGCGGGGACCCTGAATGTGAGGGTGGATATTCGTTTATAGAGAATTCACCTGCAAAGAAAAAACTTGACTTTATACAGGTTTGGAAGGAAATGTCTTCCCTCTTTGAGAAGAAGGGGTATTCTATAATCAAGAGGTACCCAGTTGTAGCTAGATGGAGAGACGACACAGACTTTGTCCAAGCTTCAATTTATGATTTTCAGCCGCACGTCGTGAAAGGGGTACAGGAGCCGCCAGCAAATCCTTTATTGGTGCCACAGTTTTGTGTAAGGTTCAATGACATTGACAACGTCGGTGTCACATTGAGACACTACACAGGCTTTGTCATGATAGGCCAGCATGCCTTTTTCCCGCCAAAAGAATTTTCTCAAGACAGGTTTCTCTCTGACATTTATGACTGGTTAAAGACCGGTCTTGGCATACCTTCCGAGGAGCTTATATTCCACGAAGATGCTTGGGCAGGCGGAGGGAACTTTGGGCCGTGCATGGAATTTTTCTCTAGGGGTTTAGAGCTAGGGAATCAAGTTTACATTGAATACGAAGTAACACCTTCTGGCGGAAAGGAGCTTGATCTGAAGGTACTGGATATGGGGGCAGGACAGGAAAGGTTTTCCTGGTTTTCCCTTGCAAATCCAATCGGTTACGAGACGGTCTTCCCGACAGTTTGTGACCATCTTTACAGAAGGACAGGCATAACTCCCGATAAGTCATTTTTGAAGGGATTCATACCCTACTCTGGAATGTTGAACATGGATGAGGTCGAGGACATTGAGAAGGTCTGGGATAGCATCGCAAAGAAACTCTCTACAGACAAAGAGTATCTGAAGCAACAAGTCTTACCCCTTCAGGCGATATATTCTATAGGGGATCATTCTAGATCATTATTATTTGCACTTTCTGACGGTGCCCTGCCTTCTAATGTCGGTGGTGGGTATAATCTAAGGGTAATTTTGAGAAGGGCATTGTCTTTCATAGAGAGATTCTCGTGGGATATTGAACTTCAGAAAGTCATTGAGGAGCATGCAAAATATCTCAAGCCTCAGTACCCCGAACTCAAAGAGAATATTAGCGATATCTGTGAAATAATTTCCTATGAAATGGAGAAGTTTGAAAATACAAAAGATAAGTCAAGAAGGATAATTGAAAGGCTAAATGAAAAAGGAGAAGAGCTATCTGAAGATAAACTAATCGAATTATATGATTCTCACGGCATTACCCCAGAGGTAATGGGGGTAAAGCCGCCCAAGGACTTCTACAAGCGCGTAACTGAAAGGCACGAGAAGAAAGACTCATTGGCAAGTGAAAAAGAAATCCACTACGACATGCCAGACACAGAGAGACTCTATTATGACGGCATAACAGAATTCTCTGCCAAGGTGCTTGATATTAAAGATAACATCGCCATACTTGATAAGACTGCATTCTACCCCGAAAGCGGAGGTCAAGAGGGAGACAGAGGTCTGATAAACGACTGTCCTGTTTCATACACCGAAGTTTCTGGGAATGTAATCCTCCACATCATGGAGGGCAAGATTAGCTTCAAGAAAGGTGACACAGTAAAAGGTGTTGTCGATAATGAAAGAAGATTAAATCTGACAAGGCACCACACAGCAACTCACATCATAAATGGCGTTAGCAGACAGATCTTAGGGAATCACATATGGCAGGCAGGAGCAGAAAAGACTGAAGAAAAAGCAAGGCTTGACATAACTCACTACAAACTGATTGATAACGAAGATCTATTCAAGATTGAGAAAATTTCCAATGAACTAGTCCTAAAAAATCTCCCCATAGAAAAAGGATTTTTCCCAAGGGCCGAAGCAGAAAAAAAGTACGGATTTAGATTATACCAAGGTGGAGCGGTACCGGGAAAGAAAATCAGAGTCGTCAATGTCAAAGGGCTTGATGTCGAAGCGTGCGGGGGAACTCATGCAGATTCTACCGGCCAGATAGGACCTATCAAGATTTTAAAGCAGAGTAAGATCCAAGACGGAGTCGTTAGGCTTGAATTCTGCGCTGGACTCAAGGCACTTGATGCGATTCAGGAAGAATCTATGCTATTAAGGGATTTATCAGATGTCTTTAAAGTTGAAAAAGATAAACTCCTTGACACTGGAAAGAGATTTTTCAATGAGTGGAAAAACAGGGGAAAAGAGATTGAAAGACTCAAAGCTGAAATGTCTTGCCTTAAGAAGGAAGGGCTTGAATGCAATTATGTAGAATCTGACGGGATACTATTTATGGAAGAAAATGTGGATACATCACCTGATGAAATGAGAAAAATTGCAAAGGAGCTTTCAGGGGACAACAAGGTAATTGTATTGACCAATAACGAGGGCAACATAGTTGTATCATGCGGGAAGATAGCCATAGAAAGCGGACACAAAGCCTGCAATGTAATTAGGAAGTACGGTAAAGGCGGAGGAAGAGACGACTTTGCCCAAGGTGTAAAAGGATAGTTTTTTATTATACTATCCTCTATTTTATTTTATGAATAGAAAAGCAGTTTCCCCAGTCGTTGCTACAATGTTACTCGTTGCTGTAGCTGTCTCTTCTGTCAGCGCTTATTGGGTGTGGGTTAGGAGTTTTCAGACCCAAATTCAGGAAGAAGTTGAGCAGAGGGCCGGAGTTTCAACTAGCATAAAGTTGGATGTTTTGAGTATAAATGACGATGGAAATAAATATTATGTTACTTTAAAAAATTCATCTTCATCAGGAAGTATTAGTTTAAGCAATTCAGATTTTATTCTGGATGGCCAAAATACTTGGATTGAAATATCTCCACTCCCATCTTCCTTAAACATATCTGCCGGTTCTACGAGAACATTTGTTTTGACTCCGCCAATGAATAAAAAACCCGTTTCAGGTACCCAACACAGCTTTGTGTTCATAGGTCACACTCCGAGGGATCAAGTCGTTGCAACATTCTCCTACAGAGATTCATAGAAATAAATAAGATTTTTATATCTTAATTTAAAATTAATTTTGGTGTTTAAGATGACCAACCTTAAAATTACTGCTGGAGGATTTATTTTTAAAGCAAAGCTAGAAGAAGAAAACGCACCAAATACTTGTTCTGCATTCCTGAAGTTATTGCCTTTTAAGAACAAGATTATCCACGTGAGGTGGAGTGGTGAAGCTGTCTGGATACCTTTAGGTGACTTTAATCTAGGTCTTGGATATGAAAATCATACAAGCCACCCTTCAAAGGGGGAGATCCTTCTCTACCCTGGTGGGATAAGTGAAACTGAGATTTTAATCCCTTATGGAAGCACCTGTTTTTCAAGCAAGATGGGCCAGCTTGCCGGAAATCATTTTCTTACAATTATTGAAGGAAAAGAAAAATTACCCGAATTGGGGAAAAAAGTATTATGGGAAGGAGCCCAAGATATATTATTTGAAAAGATATAAAAAATTAGATATTTTTCTTGATTTCGTCTATCTTTACCCTGTGCTGATTCATTGAATCCCTTTCCCTGATTGTCACGGTGTTGTCTTCTAATGTCTGGAAGTCAATAGTTATTGCGAAGGGTGTTCCAATCTCATCCTGTCTCCTGTATCGTCTGCCTATCGAGCCTGAATCATCATAGAAAACATCGCAGCACTTCGATAGATTGTCATAGACGCTCTTTGCAACTTTCTCGAGGTCCCCTTTCTTTTGAAGCGGGAAGATTCCAGCTCTAAAAGGAGATACTTCTTTGGGAAGTGCTATTACTTTTCTGTCACCTTCATCTTTGTAGAATACATCAAGCAAAGTCCAGAAGTTTCTATCTACGCCAAATGAAAGCTCAAGCACATGAGGTACAAACTTCTTGCCGTCAATATTGACGTCAAGCCTTTCTCCGCTTGCGTTTTGGTGGCCGCCGAGGTCGTGATCAGTCCTGTAGTGGAGACCCCCCATCTCCTTAAAGCCGCCAAGAGATTCTGTGTATACTTCAACATCCCAGTGGATCTTGTTATAGAAAGCCCTTTCATCTGCAGAAAGCTCCCTGAATCTGAAGAGCTCTCTTGGGAATTTCATTTTATCAAGGTAGAACTCCTGAATCTTTGCCAGGTGATAAATGTAAAACTTCGGTATGCCATAGTTCTTATGGAGGTCTGATGCAGTTATATCATCAACTTCACCGCTAGCCCTGTTTTGAAGCGGGAACATCCTTAGATTTACGTCCTTTATTTTGTCAAAATCAGGATGGTCTTCGATTGTATCTGGATCAAAGAATATCTGAAGCTCAGCCTGATTAAATTCTCTTAACCTATAGAATCCCTGCCTTGGGGAGATTTCATTCCTGTAGGCCCTGCCTATAATTGCGAGGCCCATTGGGAGTTTACCCCTTAAAGTGTTAAAGCTTCTCTTGAAAGCCAAAAATGCTCCCTGTGCAGTTTCGGGTCTAAGGTATGCTACCTCTGATTCCCCAGTGGCGCCAACTGATAGCTCAAACATCATGTTGAACATCTTCACATCAAGAAGATGCCCACCGCACTTTGGGCATGGGATATTGCTGTCTTTTAGCAATCCTGTCATCTCTTCTGCAGACATGCCTTCTGCGCTCCTTTCTAGAAACTCTTCTACAAGGTGGTCTGCCCTAAACCTCGAGTGGCACTTCTCACATTCAGTCAGCGGATCATTAAAGTTTTCAAGGTGACCTGAGCCCACAAAAACATTCTTTGGCATTATATTAGTAGCATCAATTTCAAAGAAATTAGGATTTAGGCCAAGGTAATGCTTTCTCCAAGCATTTTCCCATTTCCTTCTCATAAGGGTACCTAGATGACCGTAATCATAAAAACCAGAAATACCGCCATAAATTTCAGAAGATGGATAAATAAACCCTCTCCTCAATGCAACGTCCATTATCTCATCAGATTTCATGTAACTACCTCTTCTTTAGCAAAGAACAGCGAAGACGACTTATAAATTTTTTGTAGTTATATCTTTCTGACTAATCAAATATCAATTAAAATGTAAAAAAAGCTAATCTAAACGTAGTTATCTTGTTTAGAAGCAATATATTTTAAAAAAGAAAAAATTTACAAAGATTTTTTTAATTCTTCAATTCTTTCTTCAACACCTTGCTTTTCCTTATCAAGCCAGGTCTTGTATTCTTCGAGCATTTCTATTTTTTCCTGCTTTGTATAGAAGTGTCTTCTACCATGGCAACCATGCCTATGTTCCATATGTCCATGTCTTGGTCCATGCCCCATATTTTCATTTTTCCACATTCCTATCACCCCCTTATCGGTTCTCCAATATCGTATATCCGATATTTATTTAAAAGTCTTTCGGTTAACCGATATGTTTTAATACTACAAATATATTTGTTAAACATGCGAGACCATAAGCACCAGGGCAGAGGATTCCTATCATTTTTGATTTTGTGGATGTTAAGAAACGATAAGATGAACGGTTCTGAGATAACAGATGAAATGGAAAAAAGAAAGGGCCGTAGGTTTAGTCCAGGAACAATTTACCCTGTCTTAAAAAAACTTAAAGACAAAGGCCTAATTCTTGACGACGAAGAAAAAAGATACTCGCTTACTGAAAAAGGGAAGAAGGAGCTCATCATACGTATTGACAACTTTTTCAGATCATTCCACGATTTGGAAGAAATGCGAAAATATCGAAATGATTACGAATAATAATCAAGAAATATAGTGAAATCATTTTAGTTTAACTTATTTAAACTCAATAGGCAAATGCTTAAATATAAATCACGATTTATTTATGCAATTATAAAGGAGATTTATTATGAATAAAATACTAGCTATTACGTTATCTATGGTATTATTGCTGGCGGGAGTGGGAATGCTCTACGCCAAAGGGGGAAACTATATTCAAGTCTATGACAATTCTATTTCCTCTTGCCAGAGAGAGCTCCTCATATATGACCTTGATATACCTTCAATCCCCTATACTTTTAATCTAGAAAGATGTATCCAGCCGGCTGCTTTGTCAGGAGTATGTCTTGATTGCACTGTTGAGCCACCCATTAACCTTGGACGATGCGAGTATACGCTTTCAAATTACCGCTGCGAACTAATGGGGGAAAGCTTTTGGCTTTATGTATACTATGATGGATCAGGTACTATAACAGTTAATGGAAGGAATTTTGATACATCTGAATACCCATCTCCTTTACCATTTTTAATCTATGACAGCCAAGAAGAAGACCCCGATCCTCGTGTCTTTTCACAAATCCCTTCGTCAGTTACAATAAGCTCTGATGGACAGTTCACTCCAGGAGAATTTGGGATTATTTTAGAAAGAGAGTGCTGCTGGAACTGCGTAAAGAAGTCGTTTCCTGCCGCCATTCTATATCCAAAGGTCGATATAGAGAGCTTCAATGTAGAAGGAGGGCCTCAAGTTATAAAGGACGGCAAGGTACTTTCAGAATTCAAAATGTCACCGGGCAGCCAAAATGTTTTCCTGCAAGTTGAGAACAGGGGATTCTTTACCCAGAATGATGCAAGGGTGAGATTTGAAGGGCTTCCAGAAGGTGTAACAGTAAATATAACTCCGGAAACACAGACAATAAATGCACACAACATAGGCACATACTCTGCCAACTTCACAGTTGGACCAAACGTCCCGTCAAGTACGTATCAAGTAACTATGGTAGCATTTTCCCCAAATGGCGTCTTTGACATAATAACATTTGAGTTCGTTGTTCCTTAAGACTAAATATATTTTATTTTTATATTACAATCCTTTCTTGGATAAAACAACTTTTATAGTCTAGGCTTATCTTAACGCCCCTATAATATAAACTTAGTAAAATAATCTTGTATCAAGTTCATCGAATATAGTTTGATGCAATATAAAGTCCAATTAAACTTCCTATAACTGCTCCAATCAATGAGCTTCTAAAATATCCTCCGATAGCATATCCCAAAAATGTCCCCACCGCTACTAATAAATACGCTACAATCTGATTTGAACTATATTTTTTAGCCATTGTTTCACCAACATATATATGAATTGTAAATATTTAACTCTAATGGGGCATAGTTATATTTTTTCTTCATAATAATAATCTTAAGGGATAATGAAGGACAGTTGAAATTCAAAATATATAATAACTCCATATTAGATAAAAGAATCAATCACATGGACAATTCCTCTAAATGCACGCTCTTCTTCTATGTCCTTAGTATCTAAAAGCCTTTAATAAAGTTCATTTTGAGAATAAGAGTTAACTCTATAAATCTCAATTCTGTATTTTGAGTAATTGGGGGAATATTGTTGAAATTGTGGATATTGGCAGAAGAACGACCTAAAGTTGAAGTGATTAAACAAATACTAAATAAAATTTCTGAAGATTTTAGTTATGATCTAAAAGTCGATAAAATATTTATTAAGCCGGTTTTTATCGAGAATCATTTTTCATTTGAATATATTGTGGAAGGAGCACATATACCTGAATTTAGTCAAATTGTTATAAGAATTGTAAGTGGCGGAAGCAGTTTTGTTGATTTTCTTATTTATTTTTCAGATAATGAACCTTGTTCAAGCCAAGAACCTGTATATGCAATAGAAGAAACAAAAACTTCAGACAAGGAATCCCGAAATACTGGAATATATCAAAGAAGTTCAAAATTTGTTTATGTAAATCTTTATTATCCAAATTGTAAAAAAATAATGCTTTATAATTTAAGAGTGAAAGATAATTTTAAACCTACCGAAACAAATATTTTTGGCAGTCGACTGCTTAAAACAATTGGTGTAGAAATTATAGGAAAAATACAAGAAGATAATCTATTTCGCAGTTTTAAAAATATTGAAGAAATTATTGAGTTTAAATCCAAAATGAGGAAAGCACCTAAAGGAAATGTACCAATCACTATTAATAAACATGAAAATAAAATTTTAATTTCTGGAAGATTGTATAAATCAGGTAGTCTAAGTCATGACCCTAATATTGGAGCTTTATCCCTAATATCTCAAACATTAAGAAATTTGGGCTGGAATAAAGAAATAATTATTACTAATCATAAATTATCTGATTCTAATCTGGGAATAAAAAATAAATTTATACAAATAGCTAATGAGCTGAATATAGTCCTTGATGGATTAAAAATGCCAAAAACAATTTTACCTAAAGATTATTGGCATTTTGAGAACAATTCTGAAAAAATAGTCTCTATTTTTTTACATTTATTACTAGATCAACTTGATAATTATACAGTAATTTATGAAAATCACGCAGGTTGTGAAAGAGGATATTTTTATACAAATGAAGGAGTTCCCACGACAGTCCATAAATATATTAAAAATAAAAAAAGTAATGGAATTATTTATTTACCTGATTTAATTGTCAGAGATGATCTTAATAAAACTATATACACTCTAGAGGCAAAGAGATATGAAAGAAGAATGGAAGGTCTTAAAGAGATAAATAATTTTTATTTGATTGAAGAAGAATATATTAAATATTACTACCCCGATTATAAAATTATTCGAGGGGTAGTTATATATGGTGGAACTACCTCAGTAACTATCGATAAAATCTATGTCCAAATTAATTGCCTTGGAGAAATATTTATTTCTGATAATGCACCATCAATATTTAAGAAAGAAATAAAAAATATTATTCCCGTCTAACATTACAATAAAAAATATACTCTTTTAATATTTTCTTTTCATTAGTTCCATTTGAATTACTTTTGAATCTTCTATATTCTTTCGTATATATTTTTATCTCACCTTTTTTCGATAGAATTCTAATTATTTCGTTATAAGGAATAATACCTTCTGAATTATAACTAAATAATATATATTTACACTTTGCGTTATTTATTAGATATTCAAATGCGGAAATACATTTATTTTTTAAACAATATTCTGATTTCTGGTATATATAGTCTCTCAATCCTGTTTTATTATCTTTTATTTTTTTATCCCAAACTGCAATAGTCTCAAGTACGTGATAATTTGGTGCGTATTGCCTTGAATTGTAAGGGGGGTCAATGTATAGAATGTCTGATTCTATTTCTTTGATTAGTAAGTTACTGTCTTTTTTATATACTCTATGATTTTTGCCTTTAAATATTAGTCTCGGTATTTCTAAATTAAGTTTCTTAAATTTACGCGGATCATCAATTTTCAGAAAAGCGCCATACGTTCCAGATATATTTGAAATTGATGGAATTATTTCAAGGAGTGATGTTAGTAAAATATAAAATTCATTTTCTGTAATTTTATTTTCTTCATACCAAATTTGAATTTGTTCCCTGATTGCATCTATTTTCTGAGCATTCTCAGAAGAAAAATAATTTCTTTCATGTTTTTTATTTTTTGTTCCTTCTTTAGAAAAATTATTATATATAAATCCTTTTATTCCGGGTATTTCGTTAAGAAAATTAATTGCGTCTTGAAGAGAAGCAATATTTACTTCAGATTTAAGTCCTTCAAAAGTTGGAACATTATTATTTGAAATATACGCTTTTTGAAACACATAAGAATACTCCATAAAATCATTAGAAATCACCGTATAATCTCTCTCTTTAAAATATTTAGCAACACTAGTTGTTCCACTAAAAATATCACAAAAAACTTTTTCATTAATACAATTTTCGGTAACAACTGAATATATAAACTCTAATAAATTTTGTTTATTTCCTATATATCTCATTTAATTCCCTTAGAAAATAACTTGTATAATTAAATACTAATGTATTTTTTTATTTATTTTAATTTTAATTCATTATTTAAAACATACATGGGCTATTGTTTATTAGTTTTATTAATTCATCAATTGGCCTTAATTCTTTGTCATATAGAACATAATTATCTAAGTATCCATGGTTTTCAATACGATTTATTTTAATAATATCTTCTTTTGTTGCCCAGCCTACAATGAACCCTTGTTCTTCTTCTGGGAATAATCTTACTGAAACGTAAACGTCTTTAGGCTTACTCTCAAATTGTTCCTTCATTTCTAAAGTTCTAATATGGTAATCTTTTGTTCTTGTTTTTACATCAATTAATAACCCACTAGGCAAGATGAAATCATAAGTGTCAGGTAAAGTAAAATCAGTTTGATCTTCCTTAAAAGTTATTTTGTTTTCAATAAGAAATAATTTAAATATCTTTTCTCCCATCTTACCTTCAAGCATCTTTCTCTTTTTAGCATCAAGACCTCCTTCATGAAAATCATGTCTGTTGGAAGTGTATTCTTTAGAGGCCATTGCGTAACCAATAGCTTCCTTCATTAATTCTTCAGGTATTCGATATATCTTAGGTGGCATTTTTTTCTTCCTTTCTAAATATTAGAATAAATTGATGTAGTTGATTTGATACATAAGAAAAGGGATACCCATATGGATAAAGATTAATGGTCTTATCATACCATATTTTATAACCTTTAAAATTTAAATTAGGTATTTTAATAAATTCTTCGACTATTTCAGCATGGACCAAATTATGGTGTTTATCTGTGGGTTGCATATCTTTACAAAAAATAACTAAATATCCTTTGTTTTTGAGCAATGAAACTGATTTTTCTATAATATCTCTTAATTCAACAAAAAAAGATTCATAAGACATGTTGCCTAAATCTCTATCATCATTAGTAAATGCCCCTTTATCCTTTCTATCGCCTCCTGTTCTTTTACGAGAAAGCATATTTGCGTAAGGTGGATCTGTTAATATGAGGTCGAATTTCATATTTTCTATTTCTTTAATTTTTAAAATATTTCTTGAATCATCACATATAGTTATTTGTTTTTTTAATTTTTCTTGTTTGCAAACATCTTCATATATCCTAATAAAGCTTTTTTCAAGATCAATTCCAATAGCATTCCTTTCAGGTAGTAATGAAGCTCCTAGTAAGGTTCCGCCTACACCCATAAAAGGGTCCAATATCCAACTATTTGATTTTGTAAAGAATGCAATAAGATCTCTCATTAATTGAGGGGGTTTTGGTGAAGGGTGAGTTTTTCTAAGATTATGTCCAAAAGAATCTTCTCCTTTAGTTGAGTATTTAGTTTCTATAATAGAAGTTTGTAAGAATTTCCATAATTCATATTCGTCTTGATTATTGGCAAAATCAGTTATTTGAACAGAATTGATGAAATAAGTCCACTCTTTTCCAGTTAAATCGTTTAGTTTATTTTTCTTGTTATATATCCCTCTTTCCCCCATATCAACTTCATATTCTTTTAATTTTCTCTTTATTTTCTTGGGATTAGAGTAATCTAAATTTTCTTCTTTATATCCGCCGGTCAATGTTGTTTGTTTAATTTTATCCATTTTAGAATATCAACTCACATTTACTACTCGGTAATTATACTCTGTCAAAGTCGATATATACTTTTCTATAATTTTTAGGAAATGTAGATATTAATTATATATTTTATTATTGATAAAGCATTGGACAAATACTACAATTAATTAAATAAACAAATCTATAACGTTTACTATTCCTCTAAATGCATTTTCTTCATCTTCGGAGCTAGCTATAATAACAACATCATTGTCCTTCAGTTCTAATTTATTCAATAATTCATTTTCTAAGTCTTTATTTAGATTAATCTTTATATTTGGGATTTCTAATTCAGGCTTAATTTTTGGTAGATAAAAATGATTTTTCGCATAAATTAATGTAATTGCAGATTTTGCCCCTCCAAAAACAGCCCTGTCTCTTTGTTCCATTCCGTCTTTTATTTGATTAGATACTCCGCTTATTACAGATCCATAATTTTGTTTATTCAGTGTAAGATTCATAGCATCAACTTTAACAGGCATAGTAAACTGAATAGATTTGCTAATATAATTTTTTCCTTTGTTTGTTAGTTTATGGCCCAATCTAGAAGAAGTAATATAATCCATTTCCTTTAACTTTGTAAGAATTGATCTAATACTTGTTTCATTTAGAAAAATTCTCTTTGATAGAAGCTTTCTCCCGATACTTTCCTCCTTCTCAATGATCTTTAGCACTATAAGGATGTCTGCATTGGTGAAGTTTGCCTGCGGGATTATCCTTCTCTCAAACATATCAATCAATTTGAGATGTTAATATATATTACTTTTGTTTGAAAAACTAAAGAAAAAGAAAAAATTATAGTATCATATCAAGAAGATATGAAAGCTGTTTGATTGGCTCGTTTAGATCAGACACATTGGTTGCGTTTAGGATGAGTATATCCTTTTTGCCGTAGATGTCTTTTAGGTATACCATGCCTTCAGAGTCAATGAAGTTTCCAATATCGTAGACCCTCTTTATTTCTTCGTTATTGTCCTTGTTTCCAATGAGGATCATGTTATATTTTGCTCTGTCAGTAGCTGTAATTTGCTTGTCTGTCCTTATCAAGTTAGTTGGCTCAACCTTCACATTGACTGTCTCTTTCTTTGGAACTAGGTCAACCCTCTGTATCTTGTATTTGACATAGTATTTCTCTTCATCGTAGTCTTCAACATATACTCTAAAGTACCTGTCCGGACCCCAGAATACCGCACCTTCTTTAAGGCAATCAAATGGGATTGGTTCGCAGAGCTCGATCTTAATTGAGCGCAAATCCTTGGTACAATCTTGGCATCTATCCACCCAGGGGCTGTAAACATTGCCGTCGTTTATCATGAACTTTAACTTCCACTTTGAGCCGTCGTTTGATATGTAGTTGCAGTCACAGTCGTCAATGCAGCCGTAGTCTGTAAGGGAGTAGATATTAAACTTTGCAATCATGTGCTTCTTAATCTCGCCATCAATGTTCTTCTCTAGATCGTGCTCCATCCCAACAAAAGCGACATCAGCGCCTTCAATTGCAAACTCTACTTCTTCCTCCAATTTGTCGCAGTCTAGATCTTTGTTATACTCAACGATACACTGACAGTCTGATGAAGCAATGTCTGGCGATAGATTTGCACCTGGGGTTGGGGTGAAATGCCTTATTGCAGAACCATAAATTTTTCCTGTATTTTTATCCTGAAGGAATGCTACCATACCACAGTAGTTTGTACCGCAAAGATTAATTTCTGTTCTGTATACGTCGCCACCCTCTAAGTCCTTCCAATTGTAATCTGCAACTTTTTCACTGCATTCTGTTGTCCAATTATTGATATTCTGCCAGTATTGTGAAGTTATTAGCCCTGTAACAACAGGTGCACAGCAATCGCAGCTTATACCCCATACATTAAGGTAAAGTTCTGTATTTGGAAGATCTTTGTTTAATCTTACAGTTACTAGGGCTTCTTTATCTTTGGTAGTTGTAAATCTTTCAGAGTCCATGTTTGTGTTGATAACTATCTTTGCATCACAGCAACTGCTGACATTTGATTCATATGCTGCTTTGAACGCTTCATAATATACGTCTTCGGTATTTGGCAGTATTTGAATTGCTTTTGATTTGTTTCCGTTGAAGATTAATGTTGGATAATTTGTGGCTGCATTATAGTCGTATCCATAGCCATAGATGTATGCATAGGATGGCCATGAACCACTAGCCCCTGCGGCAAAATGATATCTAGCCGCTTCAAGATATAATGGATCAATTGCGGATTCACCCATATTTGAATGAAATATTATAGGAGTAATATCACAAAGGTATCCTTCCTGTTTCAATCTACAAATTGCCTTTGTTGCAGCATCTGATTCTGCTTGGGTGTCTACAAAAAGCTCAACAAGAGTATTATCGCAACAATCAACTGTCATTATATGCCATTTAACAATGCCATCTGGGTCTGTAACTTCTACAGTTACCTTCTTTTCTCCTAGATAATCTTTTCCAGTTTTGTGGTCAAAGTTAACTGTTGTCTGACTCTTGTCCCAGTTGATATCAACTAGTTTTACCTTGTAGCCGCCGTATGTCTTAGTTTGCCCAACTTTGAACTCTTCATCTTCCCATATCCTTGGAGTTCCATAGAAAATTCTACCAACTGTTTTATCCGGAAAAGTTTGATCTTCGTTATATTTGTACATTCTTAGAAGATTCACTTGTCGACTTAGGAGATTATAGCTTGACGTTTCAACTGAGTAGCTCTTTCCGCCTGTCTGGATAAAATCTCCAGGCAATGTTTCTTTAACATCCTCAATCCAGTAATCCAAGTTCTTTAGAAGATTTTTATCCTGTCCTGGAGTCTTATCTGCCCAAGTGAAATCTACATAGTAACTGTTTCCATAAAGGACAGAAAATGAAGTTCCCTTTACTTCAAATTCATATAGAGAATGAGGAAATGCAAGATTTGGAGGCATATTTGGAAAAGTTGGGTCTAGTACTATTAGCAATGCATTTGTTTTAACAGGCTGAGTCAGACTAAATGAATCTGTTATTTTAGGTGCAGAACCAGCACGTGGCCATCCCCCTGTCACAGGTAAAAGTTGCCAATTACCAGTAAGATTCCACGAAGTATTAGGGCAGTAGCTGCTTAGATAGTAAACATCATAATCAGTTAAATTTTCAAATGTAAAGTTTATATCTGATATTTCTTTGTAGTCGTTGAACTTTACAATAATTTCCTTTGAAAATTCCCAGTTAGCAAAATCAAGATTATGTCTACCTACAATCCTAGTGTTTCTATCCCCGTCAAATAAAGCCTCTACACTCTCTTTATAAAAGGGACAAAACGGAGATAGTGGTGATGGGTCACCCCCGTGAGAGAAGAAATAGGCTGGGGTAGTGAATCTTCTGTAATTGTAGCCCCAATCTATATTTGACTTTACACCAGTATAACCAAGCGCAACATTGTCATGGTCATCTTCAGTGAAGTTTCCAGACTCCCATATTATCTTCTCATCAGTACCAGTCACACTGTAGTAAGTTTCATTTGTAATTTTAGTTACAACTTCCGCCACTTTCTCTATGTCCTTTGCAGTGGCAGATTCACTTACAACTATCAAAGCTTGGGGATTTCCATTTTCATCAATAAAGAAGTCTCTTCCAGGCAGTTCCTGCGCAGAGTAGTTTGGCACTATAGATAGTACAAAAGCTAATAGTATAAATATAGAAATAATTTTTTTCATAAGCTCACCTTAATTTTGGAACGAATCTGTGTATTTCCACTCGATTCTCATGCCGTTAGCCACTTTAATATTGGAAATACCTAGTTGCGAATAGTCATTGTTAATCCAGTACTGCCAGTATCTTCCAGTGGACCTGTTTTCAGCAAGACCTTCTATGGAAGTAACAAAGACCCCCAGTGACTGTATATTGTAGTCAAACTTCATTCCAGAAGCCTTCATCGCATCAAAGATTGTAGAGTCTTTTGAAACTTTCACATCCTTCCATTCTTTGGTGTAACTGTTCCCAAAGTCAGCTGTGATATTAACTGTTACATTGTTTTTGTCTTCTGTAGTAGTTGTAGAAACTGAGATTGCAGGCGCTTCTGAGGTGATAGTTATCTCATCTTTTTGAACAAACTGGTCACCGTTATTATCCTTCCACTTTAATAGTAGAAACTGTGAGTTCCCGTATTTCTGTAAGTTTGCCTGATCTTCTAGAATAAGCCCTGCTGCAAAAGTACCTTCCCTTGACGCGCCCCATAGCATCAGGACATTTGAGTTATTTGACTTCCCAAAGTAGATGATCCCTATGTCTTCCCCAGAGCCTATTTTTGCTTTAGATAGAGTAAGGTCTTTTGCAGTAATCAATACTCTATCTTGAGTTTCCTCATACTTTATTCCAAAAATATCATTTAGTTCCTTTGTCTTGGAATTAATTACTGGCCCACCTACAACAACAAGCTGCTTATTGGAAGGTGCTTCAAAGTCCAAAGAATTTGTGCTTAAAACACCCATTTCTTTGAAGCTTTTTGAGACAGTATCCCTTGTAAGAAGGTCAAGCGAGTTTGCACTCTTCCCCGTTACAAAGACTGTACCATTGGAGAATGCAGATTGCACGTTGCCTATACTCTCTGCAATAAATGGAGATGGCAACTGCACAAATAATATCAGAAATACAAATAGTATATAGAAATTCCTAAACTTTATCCCTTTCATTTTATTTTCCTCCGGTTTAATATTGCTGTATGGATGGTGTAGCCATCCATATATATAGTTTTCGGATTTAGAATTAGAAAAGGTTAAATAATACGGATGGCTAGACCATCCAGGGATTAAATGCTCGAACTTGTCTACAAAAGAAAAAGGTCAGTCTTCCATGACGCCTCGCCATTTTTGAAAATGTCATGGCTTTTTTCCATACTTATGATTTCTATCATCTTTGAGCACCCTATAATCCTGTTTATAATATTCCTATCTTCACTGCTTATGGCTTTGATGTCAAAAATATTCTCCGATTGGGCAAGGGTAATGAAACTTGTCGTGTTCTTTGTCCCTTTCGTTATACTGTTTAATCTTTTGGTGAATGCTAATGGCGAGACGGTGCTTTGGCAGTTGCCTTTTAGGATCCCCATATTTGGCATACTAAATATTACCTTAGAAGAGCTCGCCTTTTCACTCACAATGTGTATAAGGATTGCTGCAATCTTAGGTGCTTTTGCAGTCCTGAATCTCACAACAGACCCAGACGACCTTTTGATTGCAGTCACAAAACTTAGGCTGCCATACAAGTCTGTAGTTGTAACATCCCTCTCAACAAAGTTTGTCCCTGTCCTGTTTTCTGACCTAAAGAATATACAGGAGGCCCAGAGGTCAAGGGGTGTTGACTTCTCAAAAGGAAAGCTTTTTGATCGAATAAAAAAATACGGCGCCATATTCTTCCCCCTTCTTTCAAAGAGCCTCGATAGGAGTGTCCAGATCGCAGAGTCCATGGAGACAAGGGGATTTGGGAGGTATGAAAAGCGAAGCTTCTATAAGGATACTAAAATTTCTGCTTCGGACATACTTCTAATATTTGTATCAATTGCGCCCCTAATTATCTCGCTCTTTATGGTGTCCCAAGGTATTGGAGTCTTTAAGTTCTACCAAAGGATAGACTCCCTGGTAAAATCAAATTCTGAAGCATATTATATCTTAGCCATCCTCCTAGTCCAAGTATTCCTATTGCCCTTGCTAAAAATCAAAGAGATGATGACATATGATTAAGTTCAATGATTTTTCTTTTTATTATCCTGATTCCCTAAAGCCCTCTCTTGACAAGATAAATGTTGAGATAGAGGAAGGGGAGTTTTTAGTCATAACAGGCCCATCAGGGGGTGGGAAGTCAACTTTCCTTAGGTCAATAAACGGTCTCGTCCCTAATTTCTATGGCGGGAAGATAAAGGGCGAGGTAATAGTCCACGGCAAGAATGCTTCAGAAACTCCAACTAACCAGATGTCAGAGCTCGTCGGTATGGTCTTCCAAGACCCTGAAAATCAGCTGATATCTAACAGAGTGGAAAGGGAGATTGCCTTTGGGATGGAAAATTTATGCTTTCCAAATGAGCTTATGAAAAAGAGGATAGAAGAGGCGCTTGACGCTGTTAATATCTCAAGGCTTAGGAATAGGACAACATCAGAACTTTCAGGGGGGCAAAAGCAAAAGGTTGCAATAGCATCCGCACTTGCAATGCACCCAAGCATACTCTTGCTTGACGAGCCCACATCAGAGCTTGACCCAAGAAGCGCTGAAGAGGTGCTAAACGTTATAGAAAAGATTAACGATGAGCTCGGCCTTACAATACTTTTAGTCGAGCACAGGTTAGAGAGGGTCATTCACCACGTAGATAGGATGCTCATGATCGACGGCGGCAAACTGATCTATGACGGGAGCCCCAGAAAAATAAAATCAGCCCACATAGAGAACTGGAAAGTCGGACTTCCTCCAGTGACAAGGCTATCGCTTCACTTCAAGGACAAAATAGCAAACAACGGGATACCCCTCACAGTAAAGGAAGCTAGGCTTGCCCTAAAAGACGTCTTGATTAATCCAAAGAAAAATATCGCTTGGGAGAGGAAAAATAGCTCTGGGAAAGTTTCCATTTCCATGGAGAAAGTTTTCTTTTCATATGACGGCGAAAAGGATGTTTTGAAAAATATTTCATTTAAAGTTTACGAGGGGGATATGATAGCGCTCATGGGTAAAAATGCGAGCGGTAAAACTACCCTTGTAAAGCTTATGAACGGTCTTGTAAAGCAGAGAAAGGGGAAGATAGAGCTATTTGGAAAAAAGATCAATGATTATTCATTAGATGAGCTCATCCAAAAAGTTGGCATAGTATTCCAGGATCCTAACTTGCACCTTTTCAACGACACTGTCCAGGAGGAAGTTGCATTTGTATTAAGGAATCTTGGCATGGAAAAAGAGTTGATAGATAAGAAGGTAGAGGGGATACTCAGGCGATTTAAGATATATCAGTACAGAAACAGCTATCCCCATGATCTCTCGGGCGGGGAGCGGCAGAGGGTCGCACTTGCATCAGTCTTAGTTTCAGAGCCCGAGATACTGATACTAGATGAGCCTACAAGGGGCATGGACTACTACTTGAAAAAAGAGCTGATTTCTTACCTAAAGGAAAAGGCCAAGACTGTCATAGTGGTGACGCATGACGTTGAGACTGCGGCAGAATTTGCGGATAGAGTTGTCCTACTAAGCGAAGGTAACATAATTTCTGATGGCAATAAGAGAGACGTACTATCAAAGGCACTGCTCTTCTCTCCGCAAATTAATAGGTTGGTGCAGCCCTACGCTAAATATGGCATTCCTGACGATACCTTGACAGTTGAGGAAATATTAAAGGTGATCGAATAAAACTAAGTGATTTATTCCCCTTAATCGTTGTGGCAATAGCTATACTCCTTTTTGGCGGAGGCTTAGTATTTGATGAGTCTAGGACAATAGTTAAGCTCTGGCCATATGAGATAATAGGTATTTTTGTCCTTGTGATATTTTCTTTTGTATACCAGTTTGAAAAAAAAGAGTTCAGCACAAAGCAGCTTACGCTTATAGCAATGCTTTCTGGGATATCGGCAGTCTTAAGAATTCCATTTTCTAATTTTCAAGGGATACAGCCTTGTACGACACTGATCATCTGTTCCGGACTTGTCTATGGCCCTATTGCAGGTTTTTTCGTGGGGGCTTTGACGCCATTTGTCTCAAACTTCTTTTTAGGGCATGGTCCATGGACACCCCTACAGATGATAGGCTGGGGGCTCCCAGGGCTCGCAGCAGGTTACCTTGGTAAAAAAGATATTAACTTTAAATTCATTATGGTGTTTGCAATCGCTTGGGGATTTCTCTACGGCTGGATAATGAATATTTGGCACTTTGCCTTTTTTGTGAAACCACACACATTTGAAACTTTTGTTAGGACTTATGTCCTTAGTATCGGGTGGGATGTTAGCCATGCATTTGGCAATGGATTATTCATGGCAATAATAGGCGAAAGGACAATTAAGATTCTAACAAGATACAAGAAAAGATTTACAATTGAAAGAATGTAGTTATTCTTTATGTTGGACGGTCTTACTTTTGCAGAAGTGACAAATGTGATCTTTCACAGGATAAAGGTAACATTTGCATTTGGGGCAATATTCCCTGACATCTTTTGGGAAATTTATAATGACTTTATTCTTCAATTATAACTACCTCTAGGGACTCGCTGTTTGCGATTGCAGAAATAATTGATATCAATTTATTAGCTTTTTCATCGTTCATATCTTTGTTTGATATTTCAATCCGCAACATAGACGCTCTCTCTTTTCGAGTAGTTATTATTTGATTCTAATTGGGAAATATATTTTTCATAGCATTCTCCGCAGATTATGTAAATATTCTTTTCTAATTCACATTTACAAATAATGCATTTATTGTTCATATGGATGGTGTCGCCATCCATAATATATAAATATTTCTGTAATTTAGGCGTAAAATGCAGAAAAACAGTTAGGGGGAAAAGTTTATAAATTCCCTAAAATATTCACTTCTTATTAGGTAAGCCGCGGTCGCCTAGCCTGGGAGGGCGCCAGACTGAAGATCTGGTATTCCGCTGGTTCAAATCCGGCCCGCGGCACTCCTTTTCAATTAGAAATCCTTTAATTGTTATTTTTGCTTTTGGTGCTCCTAAGATAAGATTCATTCTTAGAAACAGCTTCTCTTACGTCTTTATCAATGTCTTTTGATAATTCAGCCAAAATATCTAAATGAGTTTCTTCATTAAAGGCAACTTCTTCTCTTACGCCTTTATCTGTGTCTTTTGATAATCTTCGTAATATCTCTTGATTTTTTGTATGCATTGCAACTTTCCATCTTACGTCCGATTTTCTATCTTTTGAAAGGGTATCCATCGTTTTGGTAGGAGTTTTTTCATTGCAGGCTACAGACATTCTAACCGTTGTACTAGAATCTCTGGACAAACGATCCAATGTTTCTAAATCTAAATTATCATGAGATGCAACACTGCCTCTTATTCCTTCATCTGGATCTTCGCTTAACTCTTTCAAAGTATCTTGGTCTGTATTAGAGTTATTAGCAACCTCGTACCTGACATATTCTGATTCATCTTTGGCCAATTTTTTTAACGTTCCTGGGGTTGTAGATCCATTTTTTGCAATTGCTTTCCTTTCATCCTCATCAAATTGGGGAAAATGTATGTTCTTACTCATAATAAACCTCTTTTTTGGATTTATTTAAATTTTTCCACTTTAGAATATTCTATTTTAGTATTATGAGCTTATATAAGCGCCCTAACAATGTTAGGGAAAAAATATCATCAGAAAAATGGTTGTTTTTGGCTTGTAAAAAGCTAAAATCACATCAAAAAAGTTAGGAATTTTTTGATTATTTTTCTGACCTTTAAAATATAGATTTCCTGGAAAAAGGAGTTATTTAAGATTAATTTCACTTATCCAAAGCATTCTTAATAATTGTCAGCGCCATAGCCCTAATGCAGGGATCCCCGTGTCTTGCAAGCTCTTCTAGCCACTCTTTATTCTCGTAATAGTATTTGACGAGTTTTAGATTTGCCTCACTAGATTCTTTCATTATGGTAATACCTCCCTAAAAAATCTACGAATTGGTTTAGGCAGAATTCCTAATAATTTGAATAATAGTATTTTAATTTTTATGTCATAGCAAACCGATACTTTCATTTAGTATTACAAAGATTGTAAATAATAGTCCAATTAGTCCAATAATAAACCACTCTAAATCAACATCTTTTTTGAGTCTGTCAGTAGAAAAAAACACTATTCCCAAGATTCCAAAAACTACGGTGAAGAATAGACCCCATTTCCCTTGGAAATTGCTAATTTGCCACCTTTCATTTGCCATCTCTAGATTCGTAGTATCCAACAGATTTGCAACAATTTCATTTGAATACTTAATATTCTCTATATTTACATTATTAACTTTTTCATTTTGATACTCAAGTAGGCTATGGACTTGATACAATACTTCATTATTGCCTTTATACCAATATAAGTTATTAGAAATGCCAATTAAAGAAACTTGAACTTCTTCTAATGTAACTAAATTTTCGTCAAGTTTTGAATTCAATAATCTGTCTTTATGGTTTTGTGTCTGCTTTAGACTTTCTTTTATTTCTAATGTTCTTTTTTCTATGGTTTTCATTTGAAAATATTCATTAATAAATTGGTTCCAGAAGTCCCAATAACTTGTTTTTGGCGGATAGGTATCAGGAACAGAAGAGTTAATTTCAATTATTGTAGGCTCATATTCACAATTAACGATTCCTATAACAAAAGGATTCTGGGTATAAACATTGATTTTTTTTCCAAAATCAATTTCTGTTTCTTTTGATTCTTCTTTAATCTTGTCTTTAATCATGGCTTTGAGTTGGCGTAGTTTTTCCGAGTCTTCTATGTCTTCAGAATATTTTAAAAATGCAATATTTACATTACTTATTGACCTGTTGGAAAACGGTTTGACCATTAAATGATGAAATCCATATTCTTCTGAAAGAGAGCTATTAAGAAGTTGTTTTACTTGATCTCTTGCATTACCAAAGTCTCCATTAACAAAATCATGAAAAAGATAAACTGATTTCCCATTATCATAATATGATATATATAGGTCTTTCATGATTCCACTATGGGCAACTATTCCCTTATCTATAAAATGAGAAGAGCATAGTCTTTTGCCATCAAAAATAATGAAATCTCTTTTATTTGGATATTCTGCATCTTCTTTAATTATAAAAATAATCCCCAATATTTTACTAACTCTTTCTTTGTTTTGTTCATATTCATCTAATGTGAATTCATTATTTCCATTAATTGAAGATTCACTAATAATTTTTATATTTTTAATCTTGTCGTATTGATTACTCTCATTAGTATTTTGAGACAGTATGTCATTGGATATATAAAAAATATTTTCCATCTGTTTTCTGTCCAATTCACTTTTTTTAATTAAATAATTAAATTTATTTGTATCTTCCTGAATTGCTTGAGACAAAGAAGGTAAATTGTCTGAGATAATACGATCATACTCAAATGGAAATGGATCAATATCTTTTTCGTAAATATATATATCGAAATCTTCTATTTTTATTATCCTGCCATAATCAAACAATAATTCGTTATCATTTCCATTTACCGGAAAAACAAAAATATTTAGTAATAAAAAGAAAACAAGAAATATATGTAAGTATTTCATGCATTATTATAATCTTTATAATTTATAAATACTTTTCTTTTCCCCTCCGGCCTCCCCTCTTCGAGTGGAGGGAGGTCTCCGGGGGGGAGAGAATAGAAAGTTTTTCGTCCGCTAAGCAGACGGGGGAGGGCTAAAGCCCTCTCTTTGCCCACCCATAGTACGATGTTATATTTTACTATTAGAACTGTTCATTTATTTAGATTATTTTTCTTTTTATTGTTGAATAGGCTATATTTTGATTTTATTTCATTGGCCTTTTGTTCGTGGTAGTGTAATTTTGAATGTTCGCTTCTTGACATCACGATTAAATTATCTCTGCTGAAATTATTTTTATTTCCATCTTTATGGTGAACAACTCCATCGGGGTATACTTTTCCGCCCAACTGTTTTTCTTTAACTGCAATATGGACAAGTTTTCCAGTATCCTTAAATCTAGGGTATCCTTTTTTATCTTTATAGATCTTATTCGAAATATCTAATTTTGAATTATCTGTTTTCTTTCTTTTTTTCCAAAACATAAGAATCCCTTAAAAATTATTAGTTTTCATATTCTCCATTAATATTTAGCTTAGAACCGCATTTTTTACAATATAATTCAGTTTCTTCAACACCGGAACCACAAATCTTACATAAAGACCTTCTTTGAATTATATTATCCTCTGATTTTTTTAAAAAACTAAATTTTGATTTTTTCTCTATAATGTTTTTAGGAACTAATTGATTGTTACTTTTGAATCTCAGGAAACCACTTTCATCTGCATATATGTTATCGCTAAAATCTATTATTCTATTCTTCTTTTTATTTTTGAATTCCATAATAATTCCATTAATAACAAACCCAACTATTCCGATTATTGCCAAAATATCATCGCCCCATCCTACAATAGGAATATCAGGAATTAAATCAATAGGTGAAGCGACATATACGCCTAACACAGATGCCATAATCCAATTTACTATTCTGTAACGTAGTAAGTAAACTACAAGAGCGATTAAAAAGAATAATCCCAAAATAACAATAAGAGCAATATAATACCATTCCATTTAATCAACAATATTTTACTTTTTCCATATATAAGAATATGGAAAAAAATAGGGAAAATATGGAAAAATAATCTTTTTCCATTAAGAATTCTGCAATATGTCTCCGATATGCTTTTATCTAATAAATTATTTACTACAAACATATAATGGTGATTTTATGATTGTGTTCTACAATTCAAAGAATATGATTATCCTAAAAGAAGAAGATTTTGAAAATACATAATTTTTGATTTAAATATAGATAAGAGAAGATTAATATGTTGAATTATCTAGTCCGAATATCTGCTGTTAGTCGTGAATTAGCTAGATACGATGTTTCAAAGCTTGAAGAAATTACTGGCTATAGAGATCAAGATGGAAGCTATTTTATCTCTTTCAAAGAGACACATTTTTCTTATTTGAAATTTATCTTGGATACAAAAAATTTAAAAGATACAGAAATAGAAGACATGATTTCTAGATATTCTAAAATTGATGAAGATTCTGTGAGAGATGCCATTGGGATTATAGAATCATCAAATATTGGCAAATACAAACCACCTGGGAAAAAAGAATCACTTCTTGAAATTGAAAATCGTATTTTTAAAAGTAGAAATATTTTCTTAAAATCTAAAAAAGATTATCTAATTAGTGCTTTCAATATTTTTAAAGAAGAATTCCCTAATAAAATTGAATCTAAAGTCGGCAATTCAACAGATTTAGACTTATGGCAGATAATTAACCCAAAAATAAAAGATGTATCTAAAAATCGTTTCGACGATGGGCATTATGCAGATAGTGTCGAAGCCGCATTTAAAGAGATAAATTCAACAGTTAAAAAGATTGTAAAAACTAATAAAAATCAAGAAAGAGATGGAAAGGATTTAATGTTTTTTGCCTTCTCAAAAGATAATCCTGTAATAACTTTAAAAGATCCTTTTAATGATTTATCTGATGTAGATTTATTAAATATTCAAGAGGGATTTTCCTATATTCTTGCAGGCTCAATGCAAGCAATAAGAAATCCTAAAGCTCATTCGAATATCGAAATATCAAAGGAAAGAGCAATTCATTTCATTTTCTTGGCGAGCCTTTTGATGGAAAAGATTGAAGAAGCTTTAAAATAATAAGTTTTAAATTTCACTCTGCGTAAACTTTTATGTGGCTCTGATAAATCACTCGCTTAAAAGTTTCGGTTAAAAACTTCCAGAGTGAAATTGAGGGCATTAAGTTACTATTTCTCTAATCTCTATTCTTCTATTCTAAAATAGCAATTAAGCCCTGGCATAAAAAATCATTCTGATTTTCCATTTTTCTAAAAAACTTTGTTGCCTATATTCGGGGAATTTATGCGAAGCACAAAAACAAGTGTTTTGGAAAGTTTTCGGTTCTCCGAAACGGCTCTTTGAGCCTTGATGCCTTCTAGGCATGGTAAAGAGGAAAGAGCAAAGAGAGTTTATTATGAAAGATATAAGAAATGGTAAAATAAGGGAATCTTTAAGAAATGTAGTTGAGGCGTTTAAGGAGAGATGTTTCGGATGAATACTTATGATCTTAAATATTCTAACTGAAAAGTTTTTATACTATAATTAATTTTAATTCGTAAATGGTTGAAGAAAAATCTGATTTTGGAGGATTAGTAAATTTTGAAAAAATATATGATGATGAAATAAAAGATGAAAGTGAGGATAAATTAGGATTTTCAAATTTCACAAATACCTTTACCAGATATATTAATTTATTTAAAACTCCATTAGTTGTAGGGGTATATGGAGAATGGGGATCTGGGAAAAGTTCATTTGTAACTCTAGCTTTGAAAGAATTACCGCCAAACAATAACGAGAAGCTCGAACCTATTATTTTTGATTCATGGAAATATAAAGAAGAAACGTGTTTATGGAAATCGTTTTTACTCCACATATTAGGTAAATTAGATTATTATGATTTTATTAAGTCAGAGGATTATATTGATATTAAAAATAAATTATGTTATTCGGAAGATAAAATCCATATAGATAAAATAATTATGGGCTCTATTATTTTTATTTCTTTATTATTCGCATTTATTTCTATATATTATCCTTCTATAAGAAATTTTGAGATAAGTATAATTGTTTTCATTTTTTCTATTATGTTAGGAATAGTTCAAATAAACAGGAGCAGAGGTCCAATCAGTTCATTTAAAGAATTTGAAGATAAACTACAAGATTTGAAAGATGAATTTAAGATTATTAATGATAGGGTAATTGTAATAATAGAAAATCTGGATAGGGTAGAACCTAAATACGCATTGAATTTACTTGAATCGATAAAGATGCTTCTAAATTTCGAAAATTTCATATATATTGTGCCGTGTGATCCAAATATGCTGAAGGAAGAGATCAAAATTATGTATAATAACAATAATATTAACTCTGATGATTATCTGTCAAAAATAATAACTATCAATTATAACCTGCCCCCAACTAAACCAGAATACACTAAAATATTTATTTCTAGTATTATTAATCCAAATAAATTAAGTTCTAATAATACCTTCGAAATATTCTCAAAAGCTAACATTGTAAATCCTAGAAGAATAAAAAAGTTTTTACGTGAAGCCGATATGGCATATAGATTTATGATTGCAAGTGGTGAACCAGAAATAAAAATAAATCCATACTTGATTCTAGTACTTATAGTATCAAAATATAATTTTCCTGATTGCTACAACCTAATTATAAACGCAGTTGAATTTCCTTCTGAGATAGGCTCATTTAGAAGTATTTTGGAGTACATTTTTAATCCTCAAGACGGCTCGAAACAAAGTACTATTAATTATTGGAATTCATTAAAAGATGTGGTCAATTTCTATAGTGGAATGGATTTGTCTGATTCAGATATTAGAACTCCAATTAGAGATGAAAAAGCTGAAAATATAAGGCAGGAGACTATTAAATTCATGAAGTATTTCAATTATTATACAAAAGAAAGAATAATACCAACTGCGAACGAGGATTTCCTTTTGAATGATTTACCAAATTATTTACTATCAATATCTACAGTTAAACATAATAAAGAGCCTGAAGCAATAGAATTTGGAATTGGATTATCCTCTGATGTAGAATATAGTCATATAAAAGGCCCAGTACCCGTAAGGGAATATTATAAAACCCCTAAATCAATAAAAAGAAAATATAGATTATATGTCCCAAAAGAAAGAGTGTTTAGCGCATACGGATATAGTTGTGCAATAACTAAAGAAAAAACTCGTGAACTTCTGGAAGTGGCCCGTATTAAACCTCTTGAAGAGGGGGATATAGACAATGTTGAAAATTATATCGTTCTCAAGACAGATTTACATAGACTTTTAGATAAAGGATTGATTTCAATTGATGAGAACTATAAACTACATATAAGCCCAGAACTTAGAAATACCCCTTATGTTCAATATGATAACATGACTATTAACTTGCCCAAAGAAGAATCTTATTGGCCATCTAAATTAGCACTAAAATATCACTATGAGAATAAGTTCAAGAAATAGGATCTATTTTGTTCTCGTTAGCTAGATTACGCTTTAGATAAATCATTAGATGATTGGGGTCTGTCTAACTCTTAAACACCCTCCAGCTTAGAGTTAGCCGATTGGCTAGCAACTTTTGAATAATATGTTTAGATCCTTTTTAGACAAATTAGAGGGAGAATAGGGCTTCTTTATAGAGGGCAGAATCAGCTATATTATTATTACTATTATGAAGATGATAACGATAAGAAGTTATTATAAAATTATTGAAAAAAAAATTAAAGCTCTTAAGTTCTTTTTTGGTTTCGATTCGTTTTAGTTGTGTTCTTCGGTCAGCAGATATCCTTTTTGTTTCAGCTTCAACTTGTGTGAAGAGAATTGGACTTGTATCCTTGGGAGAATATCTGGCATTCCTTTTCTTATTAGCTTTAGATATTCACTAAAGAATCTGTAAGGATTCTCAACATCCAAAAGCTGTTCCAGTGCAAAGGAATATTCTTCTGCTTTTTCAGCATCCATAAATTCTTGGATATCCTCTTTGCACTTGTCCATTAGCTGAGTCAGGCGCTCGCGGTCGAAGATTCTTCTGCCATTTGCAATAACGAATAGTTTTGGATCTCTTTCCTGTATTTCAATGTATCCTAAGTCTTCGAGACTATGTACAATTGTCCTTGCTTGATGGTAAGAGATATTGCAGCTCTTTGCAACTTGTTTAATTCTCGGTAATATCTTTCTGTCCTCGAACCTACGAATAGACGACATAATCTCTATTCCTTTTGAATCAGGTATTTTTGGATGCATTTTTGTCCATTCTCTCTTGAATAAATCATTGATTTTCAATTGAATTCCTCCTTGATTTTATTGATTGGAGACAATAATGGGAATGATTTTCTTTGATGTCATTATTTAGATTATTTTCCATTTTACATGGCGTCTCCATACAGTGTTGATACTGGATGTCTTGGGGTATTATCAAAAAGAGACCGAAACTAGTCCACCGTATTTCGTTGAAAACTAGCTTTAGCTATTCTTTGTGATATCGAAACCTTTTTAAGTGTCAAGAAGAAAAGAAGATTGCATTTATCTTTCATTTCTTCTTGGGCTTCGTGCCCATATATTTTACTTTTTTACATACAATCACCTAGCATTTTATTAACATCCTTACGGATATGTTTCTTAATTATAAATCTTTTGGTAAACGATTTTTAAAATTTGATATTGCAAAATTATTTCAATATTTTTTATTTGATTAATCAAATTATTGAAGGCAAATATTAGTGTAATTACCCCTCTAGTTATCAAAGTTAGAATTATCTTAAATCCCGAGGTTCTTATTGTGTTTTTAGGCCTTATTTCTGCAACCACATATAAACTATTAACCTTTTATTTATAAGGTTTTTGGGTTATATTATCTATTTAGTATGTACTATTTTTTAGTATGTACTATTTTTTAGATATAAATGATTCAATTTCTTCTTTCATCTTTGGATTTGAATTAATAGTTTCAACAATCTCTAGAATCTTCTCGAAATCTTCAATCACACTTCTATCTATTTTTGAAATATCAAAGAACTTTTCCCTCATTTCTGACTTTCCATCTCCATTATAGATTTTTATCTTCATCAAGGAGAATGGCACACCTAAAACAGTATTTCGATGCAGGCTGTGACTTTTGTTTAAATATCTATAATCGTTCATTTTATATTTCTTGTTTTCCTTTTCATTATTGGTGTTATAATGAAAGACGGCGTATTTTACGGAAAAGGTGTAAACAAAATAAAAAATGAATATCCAGAGATATATGAAGCTATAGTAAAGCTTGACGAAGCAGTTTTCACTGGAAGAGTCTTAGACTATAGGACTCAGAAATTAGTTGCACTTGGAATAACAGCAGCTAGAGCAGATGAAAGTGCAACAAAAAGACAGATGATGTCGGGGATGAATGAATTTAATATAACAAAGGATGAAATTGTTGATGTACTAAGAGTTGTCTTACTAACTTCAGGCATGCCTGCATTTAACAAAGGGATGAGAATCTTAGATGAGATAGAAAAACAATAATTTTCTATTTTTCTTTTAATTAATCTTAATTCTTATATATAGCAAACTCAATCTATACCTTAGAGCCAAGAGAGTGTTTAGATGAAAGACGTTGAAATAAAGTGTCCTCATTGCGACAAGAAGATTATCATCCCTGAGAGCCTTCTAGTAAAAATTATAGACAAATATCAACAGAATAAAATAGAAGAAAATTCAACCTCAATAGAGGGGCCTAAAGTGAATACGGCTATCCAAGAACTAGAGGCCGAACTTGTAGTAAAGAAAGAGCAGCTATCTGAGGTAATGTCAAAGCTTGAACGAAATCAAGCTGATCTCACGAGGGTTGTTAAGAGGAGTAGTGTCAAGACTGAGGATATGTATCGGATACAGAAGGAGAGGACAATTCTTATCCAGAAGGCAAAGAATCTCCAAGATGAAATAGCTGCAATAGCTAATCAACTTGGCAAACAAAATAATAAATCAAGTAAGGTAAAATATCTTTAATCTTTTAATCCATATATCTCAACATCAGACCTATCAAAACCTTTATCAAAAATATTGATATATTTGATAATGTCTTCAAAATGATTTTTTATTTTGGTATTTTCTTCACCATATGGATAGTATGCAAAGAAGAGGTAGTTCCTAGTTTTCTCTGTGATCATTGTCCTTCTATCTGGCCCAAACAAAACACTTGATATTATCCCAAATTCATCTTCTGTTGTAATATCCTCTGGCTTTAGCTTCATTTCTTTTCCGCTGATGTTCACATACTCTTCGCTGCCTTTTGTTATCTTTGTACTCAAGCTGCCCTTGATTAGGTCAAGGTCATGGCCGGCTGTAAGATACATATTCTTTAGCTCAGCCATGAACATCGCCTCAACAACAGTATACTGCGATGGGAAACTCTTGCCACTGGCTATCGATTTAATCTGGTATTCAATCGGGTACTTCTTTTCAAATTTCTTAAAGAACAGGCTATATTTCTTTATAGTCTCAGATTCTAGGTAATCTTTAGCGTTATTTCGAATATCTGCTTCAATCCTTCTCTTTTCCTTCTCTAGAGACTCATCAACTTTTTTATTTTCTAAATTTCTAACTTCCATCGTAGAAACTTTTAGATCGGGAAAATAATCCGCCAAATACTTTGAAAAATCTACCTTCATGATTATATTTTCCTAGATCGATTTAAATTTTTATTGAAAGGATGGGCAGTAAAGATTTTAAAGTTTGTTCTCTCTAATTACATGGGGATTAAATGATCTGTAAAAATTGTGGCAAGGAGATAGAAGACACTGTGAAATTCTGCCCTGAGTGTGGCTCTTCAACGGCAAAGAGGGATGAATTTTACGTGGATTCAGATCACCTTGTAGAGGAGATAAAGAAGATTATCGATGAGGGGATTGCAACAAGAATTATTATAAAGGATGAGGCCGATAAAACGCTTCTAGATATCCCTCTTGCAGCAGGTGTTGTGGGCGCATTAATTGCCCCGTGGCTTGCAGCTCTTGGAGCAATAGCTGCGCTTGTTGTAAAATGCAAGATAGTTGTAGAGAAACCTAATTAAATTTTTATTTTTTATTCTAGTAAATTATTTAAATAAATTTAACTCATTTGAATAGGTGAGAAAATGGATCCTTCCGATGATATAATTATTATTGAAACTAAGAAGATTGATGTTGATAGTCCAATAGTTCTAGAAGGTGTTCCCGACATGGGGCTCGTTGGTTCAATTGCCGTAAGTCACATGGTACAAGAGCAGAATTTTGATGCAGTGGGGTACATCAAGTCTGATCTTTTCCCTCCAGTAATGGTAGTCCACGAGAGAAAGGTATTGAATCCTGTCAGGATATTCCAAAAAGGGAAGATAATTGCAATATTGTCTGAAATCCCAATTGACCCAAAACCAGGGTATATGCTCTCAAAAAGGCTCACTGAATGGTATAAAGAAAAGGGCGTGGAGCTTATAGTCTCTATAAGTGGAACGCCCCTCCAGGAAAGAATTGACATCGATGAGCCAGAAGTTTTTGGGACATCAAATAATGAAGAGATACTGAAAAAAATGGAGGATTCAGGAGTTAAGATCCTCGAAGAGGGTTTTGTTTCTGGATTTTATGCATTGATACTTAAGAACTCTATTGAACTAAATTTAAATTCATCTGTTTTACTGGCCCAGTGTTATTCAAGTTACCCTGATCCAGGGGCTGCAGCTTCAATTCTAAAGATTCTGAATAAAATGACAGGCTTGAATGTAGATGTCAAACAGTTGATTGAGCAGGCAGAAGATCTGAAGGTCAATTACAGGGCACTCATGGAGCAGACAAACGCATCTATCCAGAGGGAAAACAAAGTTGATGTACCGACTATGTATAGGTAGATACAATGATAAGAAGGTACTATATTATTAGCAGAGATGCAAACCATTCATTTAAAGAGCATTATTGGCATATTAACTACTGTAGCTGCAATAATGTTGAACCCCTAACAGAGTTCAATGAGACTAAGGGATCCTTAATTGCAACTTTGGATATGCCCTGCGTTGAAAAGGAAAAAATAGAGGTAACGTCCGAAGAAAAATGTGTCAGTGTGTTCGCACCCACCACAAAAGGATTCTGCTTTAAAAGAGATATTAATCTTCCATTTTCAACTGACCCTGAAAAAGTCTTGGCCACCTTTAAGAAAGGGATCTTAGTAATCGAAATACCGAAAAAAGTTAAGCATTTTAAAGTAGAAATAAAATAATTCATTGCCATTTTTCCAATGCTTTTCTTAGCTCCACGTGGGTCTTTGCATACTCTTGTAGCGAAACCCCTTCCATTACGGCATCGACTGCTTGCCTCATAGCAGTTGCGCCTTTTATCGTTCCATCAGGGTGTCCGTGGATTCCGCCACCGGCTTGGATTATTGTGTCATCTCCCATAAATTGTACTATCTCGGGTATATGGCCCGGGTGAAGCCCTCCAGAGTTTACTGGAAAACACGGATTCATGCCAAAAAGGTCAGATACGATCTTCTCCTTATTTTTCAGTACTTCAGTTAGTTCCCCTTCCATTTTACCAACTACAGTCCCAATATGCAACTGGTCAATTCCCGAAAGTCTTGAGAGAAGTGATAGCACCGGCATCGAAATACCGTGTCGCTCATATCTTGTCATTGCAGCATGCATCGCCCTGTGACCATGTATTATCATCTTAAATCCGTGGTCTCTTATCTCTTGGACTTTGGAGAATCCGGCAACTAGGATGTCAACCATTATGCAAGCCCCGCCATGGTCTTTTACAAACTGTGCCCTCTCCGTCATATTTACTCCAGTTATGTTTGGGGCATAGAGCTTCTTTTCCCCAGTTTCACTCTCGGCCCTGTCAAGGGCATCTAGGACTTTTATGACCCTATCTTCAAAAGGGCAGAACCTCTGATTTGTTAGATTCTCATCGTCCTTTACAAAATCGCATCCCCCATACCATGATTCGTATGAGACAGTGGCAGTATCCTCTGGATTTAGTCCAACTTTTGGCTTAACAATAGTGCCGATATGAGGTCTCCCCGTCTTATAGGTCTTCATGTATTTTCTGACGCCTTCAATTCCAAACTCAGGCCCTTTGAAAGTCTTGATGTATCTGTATGGGATCTCGATATCAAATAGTCTTGCTTTAGGTATTATCTTCATACCGAGGATGTTCCCTGAAATATCGGAGAGGATTTGCGGAACTGAATTATCTTCAAACAGCTCTATCGGGTATGCAACTTTGATATGCGCAGCTTTATTCCCTTCAATTTCAAATAGTTCTTTTGCATAAAAAACAAAAGCCGATAGGCTAGAAGTATACCCTTTAGCAGTTTTTAGCGGGGTCCAAGTACCATTGGAAGATTCCTTTGCAAGCTCTCCCGCATTTTTCAGGATATCATCTGTTTCAATATAAAAATCCGCAATCAGATAGTTATCTTTATCGATATCCTCCCCCAGTTTTACAAAATCCATCTAATCACCTTATTAATTAAGAAAAGAATCTATTTAAATCTAAGGGATTTAATGAATAAATAAGAAATTAAATTAAGAATAGTTTATTAAAACTAGTTTTTTTCGACTTGAACTTCGACATCATCTATGTACCAGCCACGGTAGTCGTTTGCCAGTTCATCGCTCATGTCAAAATAAAAGCTTACCTCGATAACTTTCCCTTTGTAAGCTGAGATGTCATAAGTTTTCTGAAGCCACTGTTCCATTGGGTCGTTGTTTAACTGGTCTAGATCTATCCAGTTTCCATTCCCAACTTCCCTTATCTGGACAAATCTCTGGTCGTAAAGTTTGCTCATATTTTCAGTCTGATACCAGTACCAAAATGTTAAAGTTGCTTTAGTTGAATCTTTGAGATTTATTTGGGGGGATACAAGTCTCCCGCTGTTAGCAGTCCCAGAATCATAGGTTCCTGTAAGGTCACTTCCATACCAGAAACTTGAAACTCCGCTATTGGCGTTTCTGTATTGAGACGTTTCATTTACAATATGCCACATACCTGTTGATTCCCAATCATCTGCACCTTTCTCATAATTATAGGTGTAGTTGTCGCTGAATACAGGCACAGCAACTATCAAAGATAAAACTGCAATCGATAACAGAGCAATTCCAATCTTTTTCATTGAAACCACCTTCATGTTATTAGCTACCCCAGACCTAATTTATAAGCCTTTCTACAAATATATACTATATATTATAAAATTATTAAAATATATTTATATTTTCAATTATTATTTATGATAATCAATAAAACAAATTAAAATTTAAAAAATAGATTGATATTGAGATTTTTATACTAATCGCGACATGTAACTAAGGAACCTAAGCGTGTACTATCCCAAGATAGGCAATTTAACCCTTTGGATCTTTCTTATTTTAGATTTTGAATTACTTGCATGCCTATTTTTTTGTCAACTCATCAAGGATTCTCATACCCTTTGTGAAGGCTGGCTGGCCTGATGTCAATAAAACTACTCTCAAAACATCGACTATTTCATCTGGCGTAACCTTTAGCTCCTTAATAGCTGAGCGCATCTGTTTTTCTGTGGCTGTTTCATCACAGTGGCCGGCAGCGATTCCAATTGCAATAAGCTTCTGTGTTTTATAATCTAAGGCTTTCCCGGTGTAAACAACTTCGTTAAGAGTCTTTATAGCTTCATAAATATCGGGGTACTCTTTTTTTACCTTCCCCATGCCCTTTCCATAAAATATTTCATATTTCATTTTATCCCAATTACTAATTAGTTTTAATCTTTATAAACATAATTACTTTTGAAATATAAATAATCAAAAGACATTTAATGAATTTTCTTATCTGGAAAGTAATGGAGGAGCTGTTACTTCTTTCTATCGGTTTTGGCGTAGGATTATCGGGGGCAATTGCACCTGGCCCGCTATTTATGGCCACAATAAAGGATACTTTGAAGTACGGCCCGCTTTCCGGCCCAATGATATGTGTCGGGCACCTTTTTGTAGAGATCCCGATAATAATAGGCCTTTCCCTTGGCATATCTTATGTCATCAATATCCCGATTGTGAGAGCCATGATAGGGTTAATTGGAGGGGTGAGCCTTTTTTACCTGGGGGTTCAGATCATAAAAGACAGGAAAAAATTTGAAAAGGTTTCTGAAGAGAGTATGAAGGATATTGAAAATGATAATGTAAGAATTAAAAAGGAGTATTTGCTCCCGATGAAAACAGGTTTCATATTCACAATTTTAAATCCAGCAATGTTTATCTGGTGGTTTACAGTTGGGAACGGTCTTGTTATGAGGGGCCTTGCAATTGGATTTATGGGGGTTTTCCTATTATTTGTGGGCCACTGGTTAGCAGATCTTTCATGGTATTCATTTCTTTCATTTTCAGTTTCTAAAGGTAAGAAGTTCATAAGTGCTAGAATCTATGAGGTAATTCTCTTTGCCTGCGGGATCTTCCTTCTTTCCATCGGATTGTATTTCCTCTACGGTTCCCTCCCTTATTTTAGTCACTATATCTAATATTTTTATATTAGAAAATATAATAGTATAATATGCTTGAAATAGATGGTAGTTTTGGGGAAGGAGGAGGCCAGATACTCAGGACTTCACTAGCCCTATCTGTTTTAACAGAAACTCCTGTCCACGTCTATAATATCAGGAGGAACAGGCCAAGGGAAGGATTAGCCCCGCAGCACTTGAAAACAATATCTGCAATTGAAGAGCTCACTGGCTCGATAGCAGAAGGGAAATCAATAAGCTCAACTGAAATTAAGTTTATACCCAAAAATGAGTTCAAAAGAAAGATCATGATTAATATTGGAACTGCAGGGAGCATTACTCTGCTATTGCAGTCCCTCATGGTACTTTTACCCTTTTTAGAAAATAAAACAACTGTCGGCGTCTACGGGGGGACAGATGTCCCATGGAGCCCCCAGATAGACTATCTTAGGGAAGTAACTGTACCGACTCTAGAGAGGATGGGGTACAGTATTTCAATCGGCAAAATAACGAGAGGGTACTATCCAGAAGGCGGGGGTTACGCCGAGATAGAGGTAAAACCTGTTAAAAAACTTAAATCAATCCAAATCGACAAATTTGAAAAATTGTCAAAAATTCAGGGTATTTCTTACTCCACAAATCTCCCTGAAAATGTTACTGAACGGCAAAAAAAATCCGCAAGGTGTGTGATTTCTAGAGAAGGTATCACGCCTAACATCAAACTTCAAGTTGAAAAGGATTCAAGCCAAAGGATCGGCTCCGGCATATTCCTTTTTTCAAAAGATAAGGACTCAATCATCGGAGACGGGTCATTGGGTGAAAGAGGGAAAAGGGCAGAAGAGGTGGGCCAAGAGGGGGCAAAACAGTTTATGGAGAAGTATTCGGAAGGGTTTGATTGTCACCTATCCGACCAACTAGTCCCATATATGGCTCTAGCGGAGGGGACATCTTCTATATATACCAAAAATACTTCTCATCTTGAGACAAATATCTCGATTTTGGAGAAATTTTACGATATTAAATTTTTATGGAAGGATAATTTGTTAGAAGTAGAGGGCATTGGGCTTGAAAATGTTTATATAGATTGAACTTTAATAAACTAAGGTGAGAGAATGGGAGAGCTAAAGAAAGTATCTGAATTTGTGTATGAGATTGAGAAAAAAGGTGAGATGAAAGTACCAGCTAGGATTTATGCCGATGACAAACTTATAGTTAAAATGAAGGAAGACCTGACATTAAAACAGGCGGAGAATGTATCTTGCCTTAAAGGGATTGAAGGTTATTCTTTTGTCATGCCTGATGGCCACCAGGGCTATGGATTCCCCATAGGTGGGGTCGCCGCAATGGATTATGAAAATGGCATCATATCCCCTGGGGGGGTCGGATACGACATAAACTGCGGGGTAAGGCTTCTAAAATCTGACTTAACTCATGATGATGTTTTTGAGAAAAGAAAGGATATTATTGATTCTATATTCAAAAATGTCCCTTCTGGGCTCGGTTCCCAGGGCAAGGTAAGATTATCTTCTAAAGATCTTGATGAGGTCCTGATGGTCGGGGCAAAATGGGCAGTTGATGAGGACTACGGCTGGAAAAAAGACCTGAAGCGCATTGAGAGCGAAGGCAGCATGGAAGGAGACCCAAGCAAGGTCAGCAGCAACGCAAAGAAGAGAGGGATGCCTCAGCTAGGAAGTCTTGGCAGCGGTAATCATTTCCTTGAAATGCAGGTTATCGATGAGATTTATGATGAAAAAATAGCTGCTGGATTTGGGCTCCGGGAAGGGCAGATCTGTTTTATGATGCATACAGGATCTAGAGGGTGCGGTCATCAGATATGCTCTGACTATATCCAGACAATGGAAGGGGCGCATAAAAAATACAATATAAAAATTCCAGATAGGGAGCTGGTATGCGCACCCGTCCACTCTAAAGAAGGGGAGGATTATTTCAAAGCCATGAGTTCAGGTGCTAACTTTGCATGGGCGAACAGGCAGATGATAACGCACTGGATAAGAGAATCTATTTCAAAAGTGATAGATGAGGATCCAGAAGATCTAGGATTAGAAATACTTTACGATGTTGCCCATAATATAGCCAAGCTCGAAAAACACAACGGCAAGAAGTACTGCGTCCATAGAAAAGGTGCAACAAGGGCATTTTGGAAAGGAAGAGAAGAACTACCAAAAGAATATGAAGACATTGGGCAGCCAGTTATAATCCCCGGTGATATGGGGACAGCATCTTACATAATGGTTGGAATTAAATCATCCAGTCAAACATTCGGCTCGACATGCCATGGTGCTGGAAGAGTACTTTCAAGGAGTGCAGCGATTAAGAAATTTAGGGGCGAAGACATAATTAAAATGCTTGAAAAACAAAATATATATGTCAAGGCAGCCTCTCCAAAGGTCGTTGCCGAAGAGGCGCCTGACGTATACAAAGATATCCACAACGTAGTGGATGTATGCGATAAAGCAGGGCTTGCAAAGAAGGTTGCAAAATTAAGGCCAATAGGGGTGGCTAAAGGATAGTTAATCCTTTAGATAGCCCTCGATGCTTTGATCCCACATCTTGTAAAAGAAATCCTTTGTTTTCTTTATTGTGGCCTTGTCGTTAGTTATTATTCCTGCTTCAAAGTGATCATAGAAGCTGTCTCTTGTTAGATCTGAGGAAGAAATCAACGCCTCTCTATCATCAGAAACTAAGAATCTAGCATGGCATTCCCTATTTACTCTGACCTCTGCGCCATTTTTCTTTAATATTTTGAACGCCTTTTTATTGCCTGGCCTTGTAATGTGTCTGAATATCACTCTTACTTTTGCACCCTTTTTCACAACATCTATTATAAAAGATACAATGGAATCATCGAGATACCCTGAAATAAGAAGCTCATTTTGAGTGTTTTCTATGAGATTAATGGATCTATCTTTTATAATTTTGTCTTGGGGGGTGGTGAAGATTAATTCAAAAGGAGATTCCAAAGGCGGTAATTTTTCGTAAGTAACTTTCTTAGATGATATTTCTTCAACTTCAGCGGCCTGGCCTAAAGTATAATAGACTCCGGGGTCTGCTACTACACATTCAGTAATCTTACTGATTTCTTCCCACAACTCTATTAGTTTTTTAGGATCGCCATGATTTAAAAATACTTTTTTTGGTGGTTCTTTAAATGATGAAACATAATCGATTAGATCTGGATGGGAAGCATGGGCAGAGAATTCAATCCATTCTACCCTCGACTTAATCTTTCTTAGTTTTCCATCCTCATCTTTAAATTCTCTTAATCCATCTAAAATTTGTCTGCCAAAAGTTTCTTCAACCTGGTAACCAACTAATAAAAGTGTGTTTTTTTCATCAGGTGCCCATGATTTAAAATAATCAATAACTGGACCCCCCGACATCATTCCCGCAGTAGTAACGACTATTACCGGCTCAGGTGACTGAATTATTTTCTTCCTGTTCCACACCTCTCTAAAAATTGTGCTGTTGAAAGGATTTTCTTTTTTGAAGAGATTTATCATCTTTTGATTCATCCAGTTGGGGTAGTTGTCGTAGATGTCATTTGCTTTGACAAGCATGCCCTCAAGGTATATGGGCTGCGATACCTCGCCCCTTTCCTTTGCCTCTTTTAGAATCATCATTATATTTTGGGCTCTGTCTATTGCAAAAACAGGTATCAAGACATTTCCTTTCTTCTTTTTTGTTTCCTTAATTATTCGGATGAGGTCCTTTTCTCTCTGTTCTATTGGTGGGTGTGTGTCACTTCTCATTCCATAAGTTGATTCTAGTATTAGGTAGTCCACTCCGGGTATTCCTTTTTTAACTGGATTTAAAGTTCTAACATCGGAGCCGATATCCCCTGTATAGACAATTCTTCCGTAAGGTGTGTCAAGACATATTTGAGCCGCGCCCAATATATGGCCGGCATCATAAAAAGTAAGGGATATGTCATCATTTATGTAGACCTTTTCTTCATAGTTTAGAGCTACTGCTCTAGCGATCTCTTTTCTTATATCTTCTTGATAATAAGGAACTTTTTCTCCCTGAAGCTCTTGGACTTTGATAAAATCTTTCTGGATTAAAAGTGCCAGGTCCATAGTTGGCTTAGTAAAGTATATGGGGCCGTTATATCCAAGAGAATAAAAACGGGGTGCATATCCAGAATGGTCAAGATGTGCGTGAGATATAATAATAGCTTCAATTGCGGATATGTTAACATCCGATAAATCAGGATACATTCCTTCCCCAGAAAGCTTTACTCCGCAATCAAAAATAAATATTCGTCCATCAATATCAACTTCAACGCAAGATCTTCCGACCTCGCCAGCAGCGCCTAACCATCTAATCTTCATGGACATTCAAAAGTAAAAACCTTTAAATGTTTTATGAATTATTAACTAACATGGAACTTCAATATCATATTAAGTGTAAGGATGGCGATATATTTCCTTACGTTATCATGCCAGGGGACCCAAATAGGGTAAATTTAATTGGGAGCTTTATGGAGGATGTCAAGCAAATTGCATCCAACAGGGAGTATACTACCATTTCGGGGTATTACAAGGGTGTTGGGATAAGTGTTACATCTACGGGAATTGGCGCACCCTCAACTTCCATTGCAATAGAAGAGTTAGCGAGGATTGGTGCAAAGACTTTGATTAGGGTGGGGAGCGCTGGGGCATTGGAAGAAACAATAAAATGTGGGGATTTAATAATAAACACAGCTTCAGTCAGATATGACGGTGCAACGAAAGATTATGTCAATCCATTTTACCCCGCAGTTGCGTCCTACGAAGTAACTCTTGCGTTAATAGAAGCATGTGAAAAACTTAATTATAGATATCATGTCGGCATTGGTGCCAGCAGAGATACATTTTATGGCGGGCAGGAGAGGCCTTCTTTTGGGGATTATCATCAGTCTTTCATGGATGATCTAATAGATGATCTGGAAAAAGCTAAAGTTTTAAATTTGGAGATGGAGGCATCAACAGTTTTTACACTTTCAAGTCTTTTTGGACTTAGGGCAGGAGCAATACTTGCTGTATTCGGAAATCGCAAGACTCAAGAGTTTGAGGTTAAAGGAGAAGAAGAGGCTGCAAAAGCAACACTTGAGTCGATAAAGATTCTCTCTGATTGGGATAAGATTAAAGAAAAAAAGAATAAAAAATACCTCTATCCCTCTTTAATCTAAAAAATTAGAGCAAATGTTTTAAAACGACCTAATTTTATACAATTAATCATGCCGTTGTAGCAAAGCTCGGCCATGCGCTAGACTCGTAATCTAGTTCGACGGGGGTTCAAATCCCCCCAACGGCTTCATATTCATTCTGAGTTCCGATTTGAAAAAAAATTCAAAAAGAAATAACATATAAGAAAGGTCAAAACTTATATAAAAGATTCTTCCAATTTATAGAATAACGCCGAAATATAGGGGATTTTTCAATTGAATCTTCACAGAAAAAGTAGACTAATTATTTCTTTGATGGTTATAGTTTCAACTATCTTAGTTTCCTTATTTTCTGGATTATTTATAATGGGGACATCTAATGAAATTGAAAATGACGCTATAACAAAGGAAATTGAGAAAACTGTCAAAATAATTAATTACGAAATATTAAACCTGGATTCAACTACAATTGATTGGGCATTCTGGGACGATACTTATTACTTTGCGATAGATAAAAACAATGACTATGTAGCCAATAATCTTATGGATGATACTTTTTCTTACCTAGAAATTAATTTTTTTATTATCTTGGGTACTGACGGTAAAATAATTTATAAAAAAGCTTATGACTTAGCTGAAGAAAAAGAAATAGATTTTCCTATAAGTTTAGAAAATTCAATATCTAATAATGAAACATTTTTACTAACAAAATCAGACAGCTTCGTAAGAGGGATCCTAAACACCGAAGAAATATCTGCTATTTTAGCATCTCGGCCGATTTTAAAAAGTGATTCCGCAGGCTCTATATATGGGACACTTATACTTGGTCAGTTTATAGATCCAAGTAAAATTAATACTTTATCAGAAATATCCCCACATAATATCCAATTATATAAAATAGATTCTCCAGAAGCAGATCAGATCTTGAAAGACTCACCTAATGATTTCTTAGAAGGAAAAAAGATGCATTCGAAAGTAATTAACGATTCTACAATTAATGGCTATTATATCTTGAAAGATATATACGGGGCACCAGGGCTCCTACTTGAAATTGAAGTGCCCAGGAACATATACTTAGCATTAAAGAAAGCAAGATTCTATTTTTTAGGGGGAATGTTGGGATTTGGTCTTCTTTTTGAGATAGCATTCCTTCTAGTACTAGAAAAGGGAATCCTTTCAAAAATTTTCAGTCTCGAAAAAGGAGTAAAGGAAATATCAACAAAAAAGGATTATTCTTCTAGATTAAATATTCACGGGGATGATGAGATTGATTCGCTTGCCTCTAATATTAATGAAATGATTGAAAATATACAAAAATCATCTATAGTACTAAAAGAGAGTGAAGAGAGGTATCGAACTTTATTTGAGGAATCGATGGATGCAATCTGGACTACGGAGTTAGATGGTAAAATTATCGCTGCAAATGAAGCTTCAGCAAAATTACTCGATATCCCTCTAAATCAATTGATTGGCTCAAATATCCTAGATTTCTATGAATCCCCAGGGGATAGAATTGAATTTCAAAATAAAGTCGCCGAATTAGGTTCAGTTAAAGAATACCCCCTAGATTTAATTACTAAAAAAGGGCAAAGAGTATATTGCCTTATTTCTTTTTCTGCTTGGCGGAGCAATAAAGGGGAGATTATTGGTTACCGTGGGATTGTCCACAACATAACAACTAGAAAATTATATGAAAAACAATTATTAGAATTAAATGATACTCTTAAAGTAATAAACAAAATATTAAGGCATGACATATTGAATGAACTCACTGTAGTCATGTCTATATGTGATTTGATAGAGACTGGGGACAATCGTCTAAAAGATAAAATGATAAAAACAATATACAAGTCAGTTAATCTAATTGAAAAGATGAGAGAGCTTGAGCAAGCTGTAACTTCAGGTGGGCAAATGAAGATATACAATCTTCAAGATGTAATAAATGAAGTAATCAAAAATTACCCCAATATAAGCTTCTCAATTTCTGGAGATTGTAATGTTGTTGCAGACGGAGCACTTAATTCTGTAATTGATAATCTTGTCCGCAATGCTATTGTACATGGAAAAACAGATAGAATTGACTTCAAGATAGAAAATGAAGAAAGATTTTGCTTCATGAAAGTTATAGACTATGGTAAAGGGATTTCTGAAGATATAAAAAAGAATATTTTTGATGAAGGGGTAAGTTTCGGTGAGAACAAGGGAAGTGGTCTTGGTCTCTATATCGTGAAAAAAGTAATTGAACGTTATGGCGGCACCATAACAGTGGAAGACAATAAGCCAAGTGGCACTATCTTCGCGGTAAAATTAAGAAAAACATATGAATTTAGCTAAGTGCTATCAAGTGAATTGTCACTATTCTTTGGATTACAGCTTAATTTTCCCGTATATTCTTTAAGTAATATGCTTCCCGTTAGTATAAACAGTCCTAACGCAAATCCGCCTATGACGTCTGTCAACCAGTGGACATTTAGGTATATTCTTGAAAATCCTATTAATAAGATCATAAAAGATGAAATGCTTATTGTGACCCCTTTTATCGCACGAGATTCACTCTTGTGCATAATAAGATAAGTTAGAAATCCAAAAAATACCACCGCATCAGCCGTATGGCCACTTGGAAATGAAAAGTCTGTTTTAGATATAATTCCATTTAAGGGTCTTGCCCTCATAATTATCTCTTTTAATACTAATAATACTATAGCATCTAACAATATAGTCATTGAAAAAAACAGGGCAAATTTTTTACAGTACCTTCTCAAAAGAAATACGGATAATAATATAGATATTACAATCATGGATACAAGATCAAAAATAACATCAATTAGAATTGATAATGACGTAAAGAAAGAATTCCTGATTTGAGGTATTGCCATATTAATAAATAAGTCAAATTGAACTAATGTTCCACTATTCAACACTTCTAGAAATATTACGAGAAATAATATTAAGGAAAATGTGTTAATAATGATTATATTCACAGAAGTTTTCATAATATTAATAATAAAAAATATTAGTTATGGAGCTTCTGAGACAGGCCCGTCATAAATTTCATCGCCTATCTTTATTTTCGTGAGATTGTTCAATCTTTTTTCAACTTCTTCAATACTCTTTTTTATTTTTTCTATTTCCTTTCTTATAGCTTTAACATCATTTTCTGCCATAATATGACCTCCACTAACAACTTAAGGGGAAAGGAAACAATAGACATTTTTATGATCATATCAAGATTTTATAATTAATCAATTCTTTCCCCAGTCATTATAATATGTTACTACTTGTATATTTATATATTTTTGGCTTTCAATAATATATATCCAATAGGCTTAATAACTAATTTAATATTTCCAAATCAAAGGTATATCAGGTGAAGAAATGAGACTAAGTGAATTTGAAAAGATGGTTTATGATGGCTTGATGAAGTGCGATAATCTTGAAGATTGTAAGACTATTGTAAAAGAATCAATAAATATGCTTAATGAATTTAAGGATGATGAAAATTCCAAGTCACACTACCTAATGACACTATCAAATCTTTCTACTATGCTTCAAATGATGAGCCACTCCTTGTCAGTTGAGCAGTTTAAGGAAGAGCTAAACAAAATTGTAGAACTCTGAATCACAAATAGTAGTAAAATCTACACTTCTCTCCTTTATTTACCCCTTCTGTATTTTCATTGATTAGTGCATAGCCAGTAGAACTAGAAATAGAAGAAATCACCCCAGAACCAGAAAGCCTTACCGGATAAATCTCACTGTCTTTTAAGATACACCTTACGAATTCGACTCTCCCTAATTCAGAAGAATAATTCTCGGAGAATGTTAAATCAACTGATTTCAATATTTTTGTTTTGAGGATATTTTCTAAATAAGGGACTACAAAGAGATAGAATTGGACAAAGGAAGCTACGGGGTATCCTGACATGATGAATATTGGGATGCCTTGAATAGAAAATCCTATTGGTTTACCTGGCTTAATTGTTACCCCGTGAAATACAATATTTTCTATAATTTTTGGAAGATAATCTTTTTTGCCGAATGAGCTACCCCCTGTAATTAATATAATGTCTGAATCTTTCTTAGAGATATTAATAACTTTTAAAATTTCTTCCTGATCGTCGGGTACTCTAAATTTGTGGACTACTTTACAAAAAGCCCTTATCGATAGTGAAGACAACATTATTGAATTTGAATCGATTATCTTTCCACTTTCTACTTCATTTGCGTCTTCAACTAATTCGTCACCTGTTACTATAATCGAGATCCTTGGAAGCTTCTTAACAACAATTTTTTCGATACCAAGTGATTTTAATAGTGAAAGATGTTCGGGGCCTATAATAGTTCCTTTCTTTAATATAAGATCCCCTTTTCTTATGTCCTCGCCTTTTCTAGAAACATGAAGATAGGGGAAGACTTTTTTGTAAATGTGAACTTTATCTTTTTCTCTATCTGTGAACTCCTGCATTACTACAGAATCCGCACCTTTTGGGATCATTGCCCCAGTCATAATCTCTATTGCAGTGCCCGCGGCTACCACTTTATGGGATACTTTTCCAGCAGTTATCGAATCAATTATTTCTAGAGTAACGTGAGAGCCTTCAGATATTGAAAATGTATCTTTAGCCTGTATCGCATAGCCATCCATTGCAGATCTATCAAAACCTGGTGAATCAAAAGGCGAATATATATCCTCAGAGATTATCCTATCCAAAGAATCATTAAGGGCAATGATTTCAGAATCAAAGACTTTTGAATGAGCTTTAACTAGTTCTAACGCCTTGTTGTAGGATAGCAATGATTTGAACTCTTTCATTTAGTCCCTCAGATGTTTTATCATATGCGCTGCTTCAGAAAGAATAATGTCTGTTCCAAGTTTTACCGCATTAAGGCTCCCAGGAAGGCAGAATATAACTTTTTCATCAATTGTGCCACAGATGGCTCCAGATATAATTCCGGGGTAACTTATTTCCCTAAAGCTTAAGTACCTAAATATCTCGCCGAAACCAGGTATCTCTTTGTTAAAATGCGGCCTTAGGGTCTGTATTGTAATGTCTCTTTTTGTTATCCCCGTCCCGCCTGTTGTAACAATGCAATCAACATCAGGGAGCATATCATACAAAGCCTTTTCTATAAGCTCCTTCTCGTCTGGAACGATGGCAGTCTTTACCACTATATTGTTCTTGGATAACTTCTCTTTTATGTGATTACCTGATTTGTCCTCGGCCGCTCCTTTATAACAGGAGTCTGATATGGTGATTATCCCGTAATTCAGGCTCTTTGGGGCGGTACTTTTGTGTTTTTCAGATGACATATTCACTTCTCCTTTTTTAGAACTCTTATGCCATATACCTCAGTCGAGGGGTACTGGCCCAAAGTGTCCTTTTCGTTCGATTTCACCATGTCCCATATTGTCAGAAGCGCCACAGAAACTCCGGTAAGTGCCTCCATCTCGACTCCTGTCTTGGACTCAGTCTTTACCATACATATAGCCTTTATAGAATCCTCATAGATCTCAAAATCGATATCAACCTTATTTATAGGAAGCCCGTGGCATAGCGGGATTAAGGCAGGCGTTCTCTTCACAGCTTGGATTGCTGCAATCTGCGCCGTCGTCAGGACGCTTCCCTTAGTTATCTTATTCTCTCTTATTAACCGGATAGTTTCTTTCTTTAGCTCTATTTTTCCCTCGGCAACTGCTGTCCTAACTGTTACATCCTTCGATGTTATATCCACCATTTTTACCCCTTTATCGGATAAATGTGAAAACATGACTATATCCCTCCATGCCAAAATACATTGTCTTCCATATATTCTTTTTTAAATATCGGCACTTCCTCTTTTAGCCTTTCAAGAATGTATTTACAAGCTTCAAATGATTTTGTCCTATCGATTGATTTGACTATTATTAAGACTATATTGTTTCCTACAATCAGTTCCCCATATCTGTGGATAATTGAACTTTCTATAATATCATATTTTTTCGTTGCATCAGTTTCAATTTCCCTTAATTTTTTCTCAGCCATTTCAGCGTAAACATCAAGTTCCATTTTCATAACTTTTTTTCCATCCATTTCTGATTTAACTGATCCTAAAAAAATAACTGAAGCTCCGCACTTGTCATTCTTTATTTTTTTTAATTCTTCATCAACGCTGAAATCTTCTCTTTGAAGTCTAATCATATTACCCCCCGCTTGAAGGTGTCATTAGGGCCACCTCATCGCCATCTTGTAATGGAACATCATCCTTAACATATTCTTGATTTAGTGATAAAACAATATTCTCTTTATTTTGTAGATTATATTTTTCAATAATTATTTTTAAAAGTTCAGCTATAGTTTTACCATTGCCCATTTCAATGCATTCTTGATTAACTCCCGTCTTCTCTTTAAAAAATGCAAAATACTTCACTAATATCCTCATTTTAGCACCAGTAGGGAGTTTTTGTTTTAATGGATTTAATTAGAGTATCTTTTAGTTTTTCGTGATCTGAAAAATCTTTTACTTTTATTAGATTATCATTTCTGAAGAGACAATTTTTGATTTCCCCTTCGCTTGTTAACCTGATACTTGTGCAATTTTTACAGAACACGGTGTTATGCATTGACCTTACAACTTCAATTTCTTGGGGAACAAAGTATTTTTTCCTGCGCTGCTTTTCTCTTTCGATTATTTTAATTGAATGGGATTCTAGGTGCTCCTCTATTGGTAAAAGGCTTGCATAGTTCTCTTTGTAAAAATCAGAATTAAGATCGTCTTTTGCGGATATAAGTTCAATTAACTGGAGGACCATCCCTTCTTTTGTGTAATTTATCATATCTTTTATTTCACGATAATTCCTTTGCATTACCACCATGTTGACTTTAATTGGGAATATTTTTTCCTCGTATGTCTTTTCAATCCCTTCCAATACATCTTTGAGTGCATCCTTACCCGTTATGCTCTTGTATACTTCATTGTTCATAGTATTTAGAGTAATATTGAATCTAGATATTCCCGCCTCTTTTAGATCTGATACCTTTTCAGACAAAAGAGTTCCATTGGTAGAAATTGATATATCTCCCATATACTTTGATGCAATTTCAACGATTTCAACTATGTCTTTCCTTAAGAGCGGTTCTCCGCCAGTAAACCTAACCTTTTTGATGCCCAAATCCTTTGACACTTTAAGGAGATCTTCAATATCTTCTTTCGTTATTTCTTTTCTACCGTTATCTGAATGAGAGCATTCGCCTTCGTGGTGGCAGTATATACAGTTTAAATTGCAACGTTGAGTTAATGCAACTCTAAGTACTTTTACAGGTATTTCAGACATTTTAATCTTCCAACAATAATACTTCTAATTCCTCACCTTTATCGACGAATTCAGTATTCTCGTCAATTATGGCAATACCTTCTGCTTTTAAAAAACTTGATATTGCACCGCTACCTCGAAATACTGAGGCAACTTCATTCTCTTTGATGGCAATAGGCAGGAAATCCTTCCTACCTCTTGTGGAATAAATCCTTTCACTTGAAATAAATTTCTTCATTTCAATTTTTTTCTCTAGTCCAGCCATTTTATATATAAAAGGTAATACTAAGATGTTGAACAGCACAAATGAAGATGTAGGGTGTCCGGGAAGCCCAAAAATAAGTTTGTTATCTTTTAGACCCACTAAAGTTGGTTTTCCTGGTTTTATGCTTATACCATGAATTATTAAGCTACCAAAACTATTGATTGCTTCCTCTACAAAATCCCTTTCACCTTTTGAGGCCCCAGCAGAAAGAATTATCATATCGAATTTTTTTGCTTCATTTAACTTTGAAAAAATCTCCTCTTTACTATCTTTTGCAATACCGAGATTATATGCATCGCAACCTAATTTTTCTAATTTTGAAGAGATATAAAATGAATTAACGTCATACGTTTTTCCATACTCTAGATCCTCCCAAGGGGTTATAATTTCGTTCCCTGTTGAAAAGATTCCGATTTTTAATTTTTTATATACTTTGACCTTTTTAATACCTAGGCCTGATAGCAATCCGACTATCCTGGGGGTAATAAGGGTATTTTTGGGCAGTATATGATTTCCCTTTTTTATGTCATATCCCAACTTCATTATATTTTCTCCTGGAGCAACACCTCTATTAAGCGTGATAAAATTTCCTTGAAGTTGCGTATTTTCTATCATGACAACAGAATCTGCACCTTCTGGGACAGGCGCTCCAGTTGCTACATATGAACAAGTATTATTTTTTATAGGATACCTAGGGGCGCTGCCTGCATTTACACTTTCAATTAATTTTAGTTTTACGGGAGAAGTTTCACTAGCTTCAAAGGTATCTTCTGACCTCACTGCATATCCATCCATTTGAGACTTGGGATACCCGGGAACATTAATTGGTGAAATTAGATCCTCTGATAAAATTCTGTTTAAAGAAGATGAGATGGGGATTTCCTCCGATTTTAACTCAAAGGATACGCTACCTTCAATTTTTTTTATAGCCTCTTCATAAGTATCAAGTTTTAAGAACTTCACAAAATCACTGTATCAATAATTATCTCTTAATTACCTGAAGTGCAGTAGCTTTAAAAAATATATTGATATCAGCGCCCTCTTTGATATTTAGATTCTCAATAGATTGTTTTGTGACGGCAGCTTCAACTTGAAATCCGCAGTCGATTCTTACTATGTTGTAAAATCCATGTTTTATTACATCGGTAACTTTTCCTTTGAACTCGTTTCTAGCACTTGTATTGCCCTTGCCTATCAGGATATCCTCTGGTCTTATAATTAATCTAACCTCCTCACCAACTTTAAAGTGGTCAGACAAAGCAATGATTTTTTTACCCTTTAAGTCGATAGTCATTTCATCGCCTTTTCTCTCTATTACTTTGCCTTCCCAGATGTTTTCGATTTTAACAAAGCTGGCTATCTCTTTAGTTATTGGCTTGTAGAAAATATCATCGGGAGTTCCAATTTGGACTATAGTTCCGTTCATCATTATACCGATTCTATCTGCAAGAAGTATAGCTTCTTCTTGGCTGTGGGTAACATGAATGAATGTTATGCCTTCTTTCCTGTGTAGATCTTTCATATCGGATATTAGTTTAGCTTTTGTATTCTCGTCTAATGCAGAGAAAGGTTCGTCAAGAAGTAATACCTTGGGGTTAATGGCAAGAGCTCTAGCGAGAGCCACTCTTTGCTGTTCCCCCCCACTTAACGTTGTTACATCTCTATGCATCAAATTTTGAATCTTAAACATTTTTGTTAGTTCCTTCATTTTTTCATTAATTTCTTCTTTAGATGCATTTCTAAGCTTCATTCCATATTCAATATTTTTTTTAACTGAAAAATGAGGAAAGAGTGAATAATCTTGATATAAGAATCCAAGATTCCTTTTTTCTGGAACGTCATAGGTAATATCTTTTTCGTCTATCAAAATTTTCCCCTCATTGGGGATATATAAGCCCACAATAAGTTCAAGTAATAATGTTTTTCCTGCTCCAGTTGGACCTAATATGACAAAGTATTCGCCTTGTTTAACCTCTAGTGAAACATTTTTTAGTTCAAATTCTCCCCAGTTATTGCTTAAATTTTCAACTTTTATCATATCATCACTTTTTTCTAGAAATTAGTCTTAAAAATAGAAATACAACGAAGCATAATAATATTAAAAGAACTGCAATAGGTTGTGATTCCTTAAGTCCACCTGTATTAAATCTATAGAAAATCATAGTTGAAGCGATCATAGGGTAATATGCAATTACGACAACTGCTCCGAACTCACTTATCCCCCTTGCCCAGCTCATAATTGCACCAGAAATTAGATGATGATAAGAAAGGGGAAGTGCTATTTGATAAAATGATTTGAATTGGGAGGCCCCAAGAGTTCTCGCAACACGTTCATAATTTGGATTAACACTCTTGAAACCCTCTTTTGCTGAATTTACAAATAAGGGATAACTTACAAAAAACATTGCAATAACTATTCCCCATAATGAGTCTTGAAATACTATTCCAAGATTTCCAAAGATAGTTCCTACTGTACCTCTCCTGGATAGAAGAGAAAATAAGGCAATTCCTGCAACTGTATGGGGGATTATGACTGGAATATCTATTATTGATTCGATTATATTTTTACCATAAAATTGGTTTCTTGCAATTGCATATGCAAGGGGTATTCCAAGTAATACCGCCAAGATAGTTGCAAGAAAAGATGCATATAATGTCAATCCAATTGATTTTAGAACATAAGTATCTTTTAATATCGCGATAAAATTAGACGGGCTAACAACTAGTTGTTTATATAGCATATTAAAAAGTGTTCCAACTACGAATATTATTATAAAGAATCCTATAAAGAAAAAAATGAAGGAAATAGGATTCCTTCTAAATTCAAGTTTAACTCTTTTTTCCATTAATTATCCGCCACATATTGTTGTAATATTTGTGGTACTTTTGATTTACCATTTGATTGCGCTGGAACTACTGGTGGCTGACCATCAGTAGTAAAGACTTGTTGTCCATTCTCATCAATAACATATTTAACGAATTCATTTGCAAGGTCTTTATTTGGTGCGTTTAGAGGAACTGTAATACCGTATACTATTGGACTAGCCTTTTGTGTCTTTCCATCTATGGTTTTAACTTGTACTTTCTTGTAAGTGTCTGCATAAGCTACATCGCTTAGATTGATAGATGCAGGTAATCTTACATATTTCATATTATTTTGTACTGCAACTGAAATGTATTCCCAAGCGTAATCAATTCCACCTTCTTGTACCATTGAAACTAGTTCCACTGATTTGTTTCTTATAGTTAACTTGTTTGTAGCCGGAGCTAGATCTTCTGGAGTTGTTATTACATAAGTTCCATTCACGTCGGCTATTGTTATCTTTGACTTAGAAGAAATTAGTTTTTCAAAAATTGTATCATCATTGTATGCTAGTTCGGCTAATTGTATTGTCATTGGTGTTCTGTATCCACATGGATCTAGATTTGGATTTGAAAATGCCCATACAACATCTGGTTTGTCAAGGATCTTGTACCAGTTATTTTCATTTACAATACTTGCATACTTGCTTTTATCTGAATATGTCAAAACCATTTCATTTTTTGCGAATAGTACGTACCAGTCTGCATATTTTGGAACCATCATTGAAGGTATCAAACTATAGTCTGCAGATGCAAGAACATCGGCTTCAACACCAAGTTCAGTTACTTTCTTAACACATTCTATGCTCCCAGCAGGCTCTAATTGTACATCAACGTTTGGATGGTCTGTTTCAAACTTCTGCTCTATTTTTCCCATAGGTGAAGCAAGACTTCCAGCTATAAGTACTTTTAAAACTGTTTTTTGCCCTGTAGTTTGTGTATCTTTACCTGTTGGACTTGTACAGCCTGCAAATACAAGAGCAGACACAAGGACTACTAAAAGGGCAGCTCCATAAATCTTTTTATTCAAATTATCACCTCGTTATGATTAAATAAAGATAACGTTTTATAAATATTACGAATTATTATTCAATTGGAGTAATAATTCGCTTTTTAGCTTAAAGAATATTAAATTATTCTTCGATAGAAATTATGTTTGCGGGACAGGAATTCTCTGCAGATTTTGCACATTGAGCCATATTTTCGCCAATTTCACCTTCAAATTCACTATCTAACTGGAATTCTTCTGCAATAGTTGCATTTCCGTCAGAATCAGGAACGAATACTTCAGGACATTGCTTGAAGCAAACTCCGCATTTTGTACATCCTTCAGCAATACAAATCTTCATTTAATCATCGATATGATTTATAAAACATAACGCTTAAAAGGTTTTCTAGGCTATCCCATAAAATTTATATAGATGCCTAATATAATAAAATATAGAGTTAACGGATAGTGAATTGATGAATATTGAAGGTGGAAGTTTCACACTGTGGGAAGAATTTTACAACGCGTCTATTAGGCAATTGAAGATGGAGAAATACGCAGAAGCAAAAAGACTGGCAAAAAAATCACTGAATGAAGCTATTGATATTTATGGTCCATCACATTCAACTTCTGGCATGAGTCTGTTTTTGTTAGGATTGATATCCCAATATCAGGCACAGTTTCCTGAAGCAGAATCTTTTTATGAAAAAGCGCTTTCAATATTCGAGAGAATATTCTCTAAAAATGATACCGTTGTTTTGAATGTCTTACAAAATCTTGCATTTGTTTATCAGTCACAAGGGAAATACTCGGAAGCAGAACAGCTTTACAAAAGGGTATTAAGGATTAAAGAAGAAGACTACGGAAAAGAGAATTCTCAGATTATCTCTATATTGTGTTCACTTGCCAATCTCTTAAAGCAAATGAAGAAGTTCGGTGAATCAGAGGAGCTATACACAAGAGCACTTCAAATTTTAATACATGAGTACGGTCCGGATCACCCTCAAATCGGGGATATTTACATTAATCTTCACAATATATATTCAATACTCAATAAGAGAGAAGAAGACAAGCAACTTTACAATTTCTTAAAAAAGCACTCTGACTATTTCTAAGTTATATTTTCAAATATACTTATAAAAAATATCTAAAAAATACATTCATGAAAAAAATCTGTTATTCTCCTATCGGAATTGTTCATTCAGAATTTAAAGAGAAGATTAACGTCCCAATCCAATCTGTGTTTTCTAACAAAAAAGGCATAATAGAAATATATCCTGAATTTTCCGGTGGATTAAAAGATCTAGACGGATTCTCGCATATTTTCTTGATATATCATTTTCATCTTTCTAAGGGATTTACATTAAAAGTAAAGCCTTTTCTTGACGATGTTGAAAGAGGAATATTTTCAACTAGAGCGCCTAAAAGACCGAATAATATAGGACTATCAATTCTCAGCATTGAAAGAATAGAAAATAATATGGTATATGTGTCAGACATAGATATTATTGATAATACGCCAGTATTAGACATTAAACCTTATGTGCCTGATTTTGATCAAAGACAAAATGTAAAAGATGGTTGGTTTTCTAATAAAATTGATAGAAAAGAATATCTATCCGATAACAGATTTTCGTTTTAGATAATATGAGAATAAGAGAATTTGAGTTTAACTTAAGAGAGCTCGCCGGATCAATGGGCGACTTTGGAACGCTTTTACCTTTGGCTATAAGTTATATTGTTGTAAATGGCCTTAATCCTGCAGGATTTCTTATCATGATGGGCATTGTCAATATTTTTTTGGGATTAGTTTACAAACTTCCTATGCCGTTACAACCGAAAAAAACTGTTGCAACAGTTGCAATTGCCCAAGGGTGGACACCTTCCCTTATTTACTCAACTGGATTTGGTTTGGGTATTGTATGGTTATTCCTTTATTTTACAAATCTGATTCAAATAATAGTGAAGTATACCCCTAAATCTGTTACCAGAGGGATTACTCTCGCATTGGGATTTACCCTTTTTTTAACAGGATTTGAATTCTTTAGAACTGATGTTTTAATTGGAATTATGGCTCTTTTGATAATATTAGTTTTTAGAAAAAATACCCGACTTCCGGCAGCAATACTTTTGTTTTTGTTTGGATTTGCTTTAATAATTTTTAAAGGACAACTTAATGGCATAATTGATATAGGATTCACACTTCCACCTATCACTACAGTGTCTCTCAAAGATATCTACAAAGGCATGATTTTAGTAGGGATAGCCCAAATTCCCCTTACTTTGACAAATGCTGTTATAGCAGTAACTGCATTAATCAAGGATTATTTTCCAGAGAAACCAGTAGTATCTGAGAGGAAGTTATTGCTCAATATGGGAATTGTTAATACAATAGTCCCATTTTTTGGTGGGTTTCCTATGTGCCATGGAGCAGGAGGATTGGCTGGCCAGTATACTTTCGGTGCAAGAACTGGAGGGGCAAATATCTTAGAGGGAACAGTAGAAATTTGCCTAGGATTATTTTTGTCAAAATCAATTCTAAATTTATTTACTGTGTTTCCCATGAGTATAGTTGGGGCAATGTTGTTCTATGTATCATATGAGCTTGCTAAGTTGGCTAGAGACATTAAATCTAATTCTGAGATATTTGTAATGATTCTTACGGCAGTTGTTTCTGTAATATCAAATATGGCTATAGGATTTGCAGCGGGGATTATTACGTTTAATCTAATTAAAAAATTAAGTTTATAAAATATTTTAATATTATACTTCTTTTGCTTATCAGGTATACCCCTAATATACTATACGTTTTTACAAAATAATCATAACTTTTATAAGGATATGATTTAGAACTCATATCGGTGATATCTTGAAAAAAATAATACCTTTTTTTGTATGTTCTCTTTTAGTTTTGTCAATGTTCGCTGGGTGTATCGGACAAGGTACTGATACAAAGACAGTGACAGAAGATACGAGAGATATAGTTGACATGGCCGGAAGAACTGTAACTATCCCAAAAAATATTGAGAGAGTTGCTATTTTCGGTGGGCCAATCGGACAAGTTCCATATATATTGGGCGTTGAAGACAAACTATGCGCAGTATCTAAGGGACATCAAACATCAGCTTTACTTTCAACAATGGATCCAAGAATAAGTACACTCCCTGCACCAAGAACCGTAAACGGAGTCATAAATATTGAAGAGTTATTGGCTTCGAATCCTCAATTTGTCATTGCAGGAGATGTAGATGGGGAAATAGTAACTAAAAATACAAAAATACCAGTTGTTCAATTTTTTGCTAGTTCCGATGGTAACTTTGCCCAGACAAAAAGGGAAGTTACTTTCTTGGGAGAAATTTTTGAAAGACCAGAGAAGGCAAAGAAATTCTGTGACTATCTAGACAACACTCTTAAATTTTTAGATGAAAGATTAGCAGATTTACCCGAGAATGAAAGAGTACTTGTATTTAACGGATTTGATAGCAATCACCTAGTTACATATGGTACCGGATCCTACATGGAAGAGAGGATTGAAGCTGCCGGTTGTATAAATGCAGCAAGTGATGTATCTACAGCAGGTAAGAAAGAAGGAATACACGCAGGATTGGACCAGATTTCAATGGAACAGTTGATAGCATGGAATCCAGAGATAGTCGTAATTGATTACGGAACACCTGAAGATCTATACAACGATCCAAAATGGGCAAATATTTCTGCAATTCAAAATAAAAAAGTCTACAGACTACCAAGCGCTGTTTTTATCTGGAACAGACCTTCTGCAGAGTCAGCTGTTTTACACCCCTTATGGTTAGCTAAGATTGCACACCCTGACCGATTTGAAGATGTTAACATCAGAACAGAAATTAAAAAATTCTACCGTGAAATATTTGAATATGAATTGAGCGAAGAACAAGTCGATAAAATATTGGCTGGTGAATATGCAGCTGCTGTTGGCGGATTAAGCGGTGGATATGCTGGTGGGCAACAACAGGGCGGACAACAAGGCAGTAACCAGAATAAATAATAATATTTAATTTTTTTTATTTTTTGGGGTGTTAATTTGAGTGCGCATTCAACTGAGAAAATTTTAGTTAAAACTTTAGATATTTTAGATAATTTGTACCAAGAAAATAAGATTGAAAGACCTAGAGTAAAAAAAATAATTTTAAAACAAGAGTGGAATGTAATCTTTGGAACAAATAATCTATGCGGGATGGTAATTAATTTCACTGGGGTTCACGCAGTGCATGGTGAACAAAAACTTAGGGATAGAATTGATGCAATAAAGGAATTAATAGGTAAAGATCTATTTGACCTTGCTTCAGATTACATTACTTCTAATGATATCCAAGAAAGATCTCTAGCTGTTGGCTCAATTAGCTGTATATCACAGCCTTTCTTATCATCTAATCAGATAAAAAAAAGAGGATTCAACGAATGTAGGGATATAATGGATATGCTAAAACCAACTGATACCGTTGCAATTGTTGGCTATGGGGGGTTTGTGAGAAAACTGCTAGGCAAATGCAAAGAGATTCATGTAACTGAAATGAGGCCAAGAGAAAGATTTGAATCTGTTATTATTGGAGAAAATGTTGATTTTGGGCCCAAGGAGATTTACATTCATACTGAAATAGATAATAAAAAAGTTTTATCTAAATCAGATATAGTTATGATAACTGCATCAACACTAGTCAACGGAACTTTTGATGAAGTAATAGATTATTCTAAAAATGCTAGGATAAGGGGATTGTATGGCCCAAGCGGATCAATAATTCCAGATGTACTCTTTGAGAATGGATTAAATTATCAGAGAGCTTATGAAATAACAAACACTCCTAGATTTGAGTATGATTCAATAAATGACGCTTCTTTAGAAGTTGCTTTAAAAGAAAGCCAAACTTTACATTGCATAAGCCCAAGGTCGATTTAAATGTCAGAAAAAATAAAAGAAGGCAAAATCTCTAGAAAAAATCTATTTTCAAATTCTATTAATATTTTTCTTCTATTACTACCTTTTGTCATATTGCTGTTTTCAATGTTTGTAGGGCGATATGTCATCTCGCCTATAGTTGTTATAAAAATTTTCCTTTCAAAGATTATCTACATAGAACCAACTTGGCTTCCAACTATGGAGAGCGTCATATTTGAGGTTAGACTTCCCCGAGCCATCGCAGCGATGCTTGTTGGGGCCGGGCTTTCTGTTTCCGGAGCTTCATTTCAAGGCCTTTTCAAGAACCCATTAGTTTCTCCTCAAATACTAGGAGTTTCAGCGGGTGCTGGATTTGGCGCAGCAATAGCTTTACTTCTTTTAAATAAACTTGTTTTGGTACAAATAAGTGCTTTTGTGGGAGGAATTATTGCAGTTGCATTTACATATAAAATTAGTAAAATATACAAAACAACACCTTTGCTGATGCTTGTGTTATCGGGAATGGTTACAGCGGCCTTGTTTTCTGCACTAACTTCTCTAATAAAATATGTTGCGGACCCTTTGAATAAATTACCTGCAATTGTTTTTTGGTTGATGGGATCTTTTAATGCCGTTTCTAGAAGAGATATATTATTCCTCGGGCCTTTTATAGTAATCGGACTTACAATATTAATTTTAGTAAGATGGAGGATTAACGTATTATCTTTGGGTGAAGAAGAAGCTCGCTCAATGGGTGTAAACACAGAACAACTAAAATTTATTATTATCTCTAGTGCAACAATAATAACGGCCGCTTGTGTATGTATGAGTGGGATTATAGGGTGGGTAGGCCTAGTAATACCTCATGTTGGAAGGATATTAGTTGGGCCTGACCATAAAAAACTTATACCTGTTTCATTAGTCCTAGGGGCTTCTTATTTGCTCATCGTAGATGACATTGCAAGGTCCGTTATTTCAACTGAAATTCCAATTGGAATACTTACCGCAATTTTAGGGGCACCTTTTTTCGCTTATTTAATTAGAAAATCTAAATCGGGGTGGAATTATTGAAATCAATACTCCAAATGAAAAAAGGTAGCTTTAGCTATATTGATGGCACTTACATATTTCAAGATATTGATTTCTCTTTAGAAAAAGGTGAAGTTTTGTGCCTCTTGGGCCCTAATGGTACGGGAAAATCAACATTGATAAAATGCCTTACTAAAATTTTATCTTTGGATAAAGGAACTATTTTATATGATGGGGTACATATATCTGATCTTTCTACTGAAGAAATTGCAAGAAAAGTTGGGTATGTCCCCCAGTCACATTTTTCAGCTTTTCCATATTCCGTGAAAGATTTAATCGTTATGGGCAGGGCTCCGCATTTAAGTTTGTTTTCCGTTCCTTCCCATAAAGATTTTGATTTGGTCTATGAATCAATGGAAACTGTAGGGATATCACATCTTGCAGATAGGCCCTGCACAGAACTTAGTGGAGGGGAACAGAGATTAGTTCTTTTAGCTAGAGTATTAACACAGCAACCTGAGATTCTTTTGCTCGATGAACCAACTTCTCACTTGGATATAGGTAACCAAGTAAGACTACTTAGATTAATCAATAATCTTGCAAAAACAGGGCTTAGTATCATAATGTCCTCCCATTTCCCAGACCATGCATTTATCTCCTCTCAAAAAGTTGCGCTAATGAAAGAAGGAAAACTTGTTGGATTAGGTTCGCCAGACACGACTATAAATGAAGAAAATCTTAGAAACGTATACGGGATAGATGTAAAAATAAAAGCAATTAAAGATGGGATTAATAGAAAAATATGCATACCTATTATTTGATTTTCTTTCTATCTTTGCTTTAAAATATCTTTAAATACTTGAAAAGCTAATTTGATATTGTGGTAAAATGAAAATTAGCGCAAGAAATAGCATGGAAGGAGTTATTAAAGAAATAAAAAAGGGAGAAGTTGCTGCTACAGTTAAAGTAGAGGTTACAAAACCATCTACAATTACCTCTATGATTACTCGGGATGCAATAGAATCCTTAGGATTAAAAGAAGGGCAAAAAGTAAAGGTAGTAATTAAGTCAACTGAGGTAATGATAGCAGTAGATGAGTAAATAATATATTAAAAAATTTAAAGAAATAATGATACGTATAGTGCCGTAAAGACTATGAACGTTCCGATAACTGAACCCAAATGAAGCTGTGTTGGGGATATCTTGTTCTTTTCCCTCAATTCATTTAAGACAAATTGCATCCCTGGAAGCGACAGAGTCAATCCCCATGAGAGATATCTGAAGTTCGTTGTGTTCATATTTGATTTCTGCTGTTCCTCTTTGGATTTAATAAGCTCATCCTTTAAGTCTTTGAGGTCCCAGTTCAATTCTTCATTTTTGACTCTGTAAGTTTCTACAGATCTCTGCATTTCAATTATATTCTCTGTCAATTTTGCATTTTCTTGAGTCAGTTTTGTTATTTCATTTTTCAGTGAATCAATAGAGCCGCCATAATCTTCTTCTTCATAGAATACCGAATAGAAGTTCTTTTCTAATCCCGTTAGTGATGTCGAGTAAAAGAATCTACCCTCCTGAAGCCTCCATCCCGTAGAGTCAAATGGTTTATGCCCAGCTGGGAGAGTTATTTTAATTGTAGCAAGGTCATCTGGTCCCATTTCTGAAGAAATAACATAATCGAAAGAGTTTAAGATATTTGGGGCGAGATTAAAAATGGATTGCGTATTTATAACATAGATTATATTGAATTGGTAATCTGAGGGTCCCTTTTTCCCTTCAGGGTCTATTGTAAATTTAGCGTTAGTTGAACTTTCATCAAAAATAACATTTAATTTGGTCCATGATGAATTAGAGTCTTTATAGCTTAGATCTACGTTAGTTATCATATTTTTTGGAATATTGTTCTCAAAAGTTAGGTTACCAAGTGTATCTGAAAGTATGATTTGATGGGTTAGATATGTGTACTGTTGATCTATATTGACATCCGTCAAAATATTCATTTGTACAGAAGGATCTATATCTGTTGCATCTGATGTAACGCTAAATGAATAAAGAAAACTTTCAGCTTTAACTTCAGATTGATTAATTAAAAATACTCCTAGTATGAATAATAAAGCATAAATTCTAATTTTTCTTGACATATTAACCCTTCCTTATTAATTCAATAGCATAAAAAATCTTTAAATTACTTTTCATTTTTCCCTAATAGATTATAATATACTAAGTTACGAATAATATATACAATATCAAGAAAATTACAAATGTTCCAACAACTGAACTTATCAACAGTTGTGTTGAAGTTATTACTGATTTTGTCCTAAGTTCAGCAAAGAAAAGCAGTAGTATTGGAAGTAATATAGTGAGTCCCCAAGAGAACTGCCAGAAGCTATTTGAAATCTTATCCGATACTTTTCTTTCTTCTTCAGCTTTTAGAAGTCTATCGTTAAGATTCTCTATTTCTAGTGTAAGATTATGATTTTCTGTTTTATAACTCTCTACACTCTCTTGTAGTTCAGAAATTGTTTCAGATAATTTCGCATTATCCTGCCTTAGATTTGCTATCTCCTGCTTTAGAGATTCTAAAGAACCGGAATAATCATTTTCTGTGTTAAATATAGTGTAAAAGCTCCCCGATGTCTTTGAAATTGTTCCAGAATATACAAATCTTTCATCTTCAACTCTCCAGCTTGTGTTGTTAATTGGCTCAAATCCTTTAGGTAATGCCAAGTTTATCCTTGCCATATCATTTTCGCCAAGTTTATTTATTAAAAAATATTCAAACGACAATAGAGTGTTTGGTTTAAGGGTATAGATTGAAGAAGTATTAATTTTATAATTTAACATGAAACGGTATCCATCCAAACTCTTCTTTCCTTCAGTTTCAAGAGCAAATCTTGCATTTGCTACTTCCGGATCAAAGATAATTTCAACTTCTTTCCAGCTAGAATTAGCATCTTGGTACATTAGCTGAATCTGAGTTATAATTGATTTAGGGATTGAAGTATTAAATACAAGGATTTGAGGGGCTTCTGATAAATAAATTTGATTATCAATAGCTGTATCTTGGTCTGATATATCCACATCAGATAATATCTCGATTTTGCCAAAAGGTGCCATATCTGCCGATTTTGGTGCAATATCAAAAGAATATACAAATCCTTCGGCATCTGCTCTAGGCATACTGATTATTAATGATCCTAATATTAGACATAATATAAAAACTATTGATTTATTATGCGTAATTTACACTCTCCGGTGCCTTAAGGATTGAGGCCTATATAAAAATCTTTTGCCTTTAATTTTAAGATATCCTTTTAAAGAAATAATAAAATAAAGTATTTATGGCAACTTTAGACGATGTACTGCATGTCATCTCAACAGACGATGAAAAAGCAAAAATTGTTGCCATGGAGCTGGCAAATGATAATGGAAGGCGCATAATAGACGCTTTTTTTATTGCACCACAATCGGCTAGCGACCTAGCTAAGATGTTAGATCTTCCAATGCCCACTGTGATGTTTCATATCGAAAGATTGATGGAAATTGGGATTATTGGCGTAGTTGATACAAAACTTTCAAGAAAATTCAAGGATATAAAATATTACGGGCCTAAAAAGACAGCGATCCTTATAGTTCCTTCCCAGAAGGAAGAAACTGTAAGAAGCCTATCCACTAGCCTCAAAACATCTTATATCCCTGCTACAACAGCTTTGTTAGTCATGTTCCTAGTTGTAATTCTTGGTATAGGTTTTAGCGCCCCCGGTATTTTCCAATCGTTTCAGTCAAATCAACCACAAATGATGTCTGAAGGTTTAGGGGGCAGTGATGAAATAAGACAAATGGATCACGTAGATGAAAAAATAGCCCCAGTTGCAGAAATAGTACCTAAAAGCAACCCGCTTACACCTCTAATTTATATAATAATTGGCGGTCTGGCTTCACTGTTATTAATATTAATATTATTAAGATTAAAGGGTAGATGATTTGAGAGTAGGCATTATCTCTAGAACAGACAAACAAAAAGCATTAGACATTGCTAGGGAAATATCAGAAATTTTGAAAGTAAAACATGAAGTCTATTTTGATGAAACTTTAAACAAGCACTTCCCTAACAATAATTATTCTAAAAAATCTGGCGATATAGATTTATTGATATCTGTTGGTGGCGATGGAACCATATTAAAGTCTGTTAGGAGGTATCGGGATACTCCGTTGTTGGGTATAAATATGGGGACAGTCGGATACTTAAACGAAGTACTTCCCGAAGAAATTAATTCTATACTCAATATACTAGAAAATCATACCATTGAAGAGCGTTCTATGATTTCTTGTAAGATAGGCAATAGGACTGTAGAAGCATTAAATGATATTGTAATACGCACAGAAGTTGCCACAAGGGTATCTCAAGTCAAGGTAGAGATTTCTGGGCAAGAGTACATTGTCTCAGGCGACGGAGTGATTATTACAACACCAACAGGCTCCACAGCATACTCTTTTTCCGCCGGAGGGCCTATAATAAGAACGAATTCTCAGGAATTTGGAATTACTCCTATTTGCCCTCTTTACCGTAAAGCAAGTCCGATAGTCTACCCAGATCATGAAAACGTGATTGTTACAGCATTGGACAGGCCATGCACCATTGTTACGGACGGATTCCCAGAAGGCACAATGAAACCTGGGAATAAGATAGAGATAAAAAAAAGTCTTCTTAAAGCTAGATTTGTAAAGAAGTGAATTTAGTGAAGTTCATCCTTGACTCATCAGCATTTATAGGCGGATTTTTACCAGGAGAGGATGAGTATTTTACTGTCTATGAAGTAATTGGTGAAGTTGAAGACGAGCAATCTAAAGAAAGATTGTCTTATTTTTTAAATTCTGGGAAGATTAAGATAAAGGAACCTAATTCAGAAATAGTAAAAGGAGTAATTAGAAAGTCTCAAACAACAGGAGACAATCTATCTTTGACGGATATTAAATTAATTGCGCTTGCGCTTGAGTTAGATTCTACGATTATATCCGAGGACTACGGGATACAAAATGTTTCTTCTATGATCAATGTTAAATACAAATCAATTAGGGAAGCTGGGATAAAAAAGATAATTCATTGGGAGTATTATTGCATGGGATGTAAAAAAATACACTCAAAAGACAAAAAAATCTGTCAAGACTGCGGAAATATAATAAAAAGGCGACCTATAAAAAAAAACATTGAATATTCATATTAATTAATAGGGTTTTATTATTATGCTATAACCATTAAATTTATATTTAGGAACACTTAATATTGTTAGTATGGTCAACACTACTACAAATACCGAACAAGACTATCTTAAAGCAATTTTAAATATAACAGAGAATAAAGGTTTCGCAAGAACAAAAGATGTCGCTAAGGCGTTAGGAGTAAGACCTGCAACTACAGTTGAAATGCTAAAAAAACTTGAAGAAAAAGGATTAATCAAACGAGAGCATTATGGGCCCACAGTCTTAACTGAAAAAGGAACTAGAATAGCAACGATTACATTAAAAAAACATAAAGTTCTTCTTGATTTTTTCACGATGATACTTGTGCCAGAAGAAGATGCTGAAAAAGATGCGTGTGATATGGAACACAATTTAAGTAAGGTAACGAATGAGCAGCTTATTAAGTTCATGGCGTTCTTATCTCACGAAGGATTCTTTGATATCTGGGCAAAAAAATTCAAAGATTTCTCCTCAAGCGGCAAGTTGAAACCTATCAAGATCTCTGATGAAGAGTATTATTATGATTTGGCAACCCAGAATATGAAGTAATTTCTCGATTAACAAATAAACTATTTAAGAAGAGAAATACTACCAGATTCATGATATCTCTTGGGATAGAGGGCACAGCACATACTCTTGGAATTGGGATAGTTTCTGAAGAATGTGTACTCTCAAATGTTACTGATTCTTATTGCTCAGATGGAGGAATTCATCCTAGAGAAGCTGCAGATCACCACGCCAGTGTAATAGGAAGTGTTATGGAGAAGTCTTTATCTGAAGCAGGCATTAAAAAAGGTCAAGTTGACTTAATCTCTTTTTCAATGGGGCCAGGTCTTGGCCCATGTCTTAGAATTGTTGCCAGCGCTGCAAGGTCACTTTCGATTAATTTGAATGTGCCCGTAATAGGAGTGAATCATTGTGTCGCTCATGTAGAGATTGGCAGATTCGCTACAGGTGCAAAAGACCCAGTTACTCTTTATGTTTCAGGGGGTAATACTCAAATATTGGCGTATGCGGAAGGCAAATATAGGGTGTTTGGCGAGACTCTTGATGTCGGAATAGGCAATATGCAGGATACCTTTGGCAGGGAATTAGGGATAGGTTTTCCCTGTGGAAAACAGATCGATGATCTTTCTAGCAAAGGGTGCAATTACCTACAGTTACCCTACACAATAAAAGGCATGGATTTTTCTTTCTCAGGCCTTTTGACAGAATCGATTAAAAAATTAAAAACTAACAATCAAGAAGATGTTACTTTCTCATTAATGGAAACTGCATATTCCTTGGTAGTTGAAGCGTCTGAAAGGGCAATGTCACATACTGAAAAAAATGAACTATTGCTAACAGGCGGAGTTGCATCTTCCAAAAGATTAAAAGAAATGTGCAACACTATGTGCGTTGAAAGAGACGCTACACTTTTTGTTCCTCCCCCTGCTCTATGCCGGGACAATGGGGCAATGATTGCCTATCAAGGGCTACTGGAATACTCAAATGGCAAGAGGATGGAGATTGAAGATACGATAATAAAACAAAAATGGAGAACAGACGAGGTGGAAGTGAATTGGGTATAGATAAATTAGAAAAAGCTGTAAAAATCATAAAGAAGGGTGGCGTGATAGTATACCCAACTGACACCTGTTACGGTATAGGATGCGATGCGACAAATCCACTGGCAATTGAAAAAATATTCAAAATAAAGGGCAGGGAGAAAGATAAACCACTTCCAGTGATAGCTTCTTCAATTGAAATGATAGAAAAATATGTTTTTTTAGAAGAAAGAGCAATTAAACTGTTCAAGGCTTTCCCTGGGATATCTGTAGCTCTTAAGAAAAAAGGAAATGCCATACCGGATATTGTAAACAAGGAAAAACTGGCATTTAGAATACCCTCAAATGAGATTTCTAAAAAGTTGTCCGAATTATCTGATAAACCTATCATTTCAACAAGTGCAAATAGATCAGGGGACCCATCTCCTTACTCCATAGAAGAGGTAAAATCTAGCCTCAAAAAATTCTTAGAAGAAATTGACCTATTTATCGACGGTGGAGATCTTGATAAAAATCCTCCATCGACTATAGTTGATTTAGTTGATGGCACGATAGGAAGGGTAGGCAACGTAAAAGAAAAGCAAATAAGGGATTTACTGGGGGCCAAGCTTTGATTCTAAAAAAGGGGGCGGAAGCAGACCTTTATCTTGAAGATTTCAAGGATGTTTTCGGGTTTGATTTTTATAACGAGAAGGTCGTCATCAAAAAAAGGGTAAAGAAAAATTACAGGATTAATGAAATTGACGACATGATTAGAGGATTTAGAACTGTTAAAGAAGCAAAAATAATCAATAAAGCAAAATTCTCTGGAGTATACTCTCCAGCTCTATACCTTGTTGACTTAAAAGAAAAAAGTATTGTAATGGAGTATATTAATGGAATCCGATTAAAAGAGCATTTTTCTTCAAAAGGACTCGATAAAGATATAGGGTTCCAGATAGGTAAATCAGTTGGCTCTATGCACAAAGCCGGGATAATCCACGGCGACCTCACGACATCAAATATGATACTAAATGGTGGCAAAGTATATTTCATCGACTTTGGATTATCAGAGGAATCCGAGGAAATTGAGAAACAGGGAATAGATGTACACCTATTAAGGCAGGCTTTAGAAAGTACTCATTTTGATATTTCAGAGGAGCTATTTAAAATAATAATTGAAGGGTATTCGGATGTGGTTGGAAACAAAAAGAAGGACGAAATCCTCCAAAGAATTGAACAAATAGAAAAGAGGGGAAGATATAGAAAAAGAGACTAAATTTTTTCTAATTCGCTTAATACTTCCCAGAGAATTGTTCTCGTGTGCATTGGCATGTTAGGGTCGTTTGAAATTTCGTCCAACAACTCAACTGCAGCATGGGCTCTTGATTGGGCAGATTCAGAAGTATCGAGTAATCTGTCAGCAGCTTCCTTGGCAGCCCTTCTTATATTTCTAGGAACACTGTTGTCTTCGTTAACAAATTCGTTTAAGTAATCGACTATACCTTTAATATTTTCTTCAGGCATTATATCACCTCTTCTATATACCGCATGAACATGAAATTGCTTTAAAACATTTATCTTTAGAATATTTAATTTACTACGGCTAAATAGGTTATAATTATAGACATTAACCCAAAAACAGCTCCAATAAACCAAATTACAAGGACTAAGCTTCTTTCATTGAGTTTAAAATGGGAAGTAAGCAAATTAGCCACTGAGAGATACTTTTGGGGGTGCAATAACCCTTGGCTGTCAACTTTAGTTGGACCATATTTTTTTCCGCTAAATCTTCTCATTGATTTGAATAAAAACTCCATTATTTGAGGCAGCAAAAGGATTACTCCAATTATCTCTATCTGCTTTATTATAGAAAATGATGCTATTATTGCACCAACTATCAATGTTCCTGTATCGCCTGGGAATATTTTTGCTGGGTATTTATTGTAAATTAAAAAAGCAAGGAAAGATAAGGCAAAAGTTAGGAGATAAATTGATGTTTTGAGGTCCCCTAAAAGAAATATGCAAATTGAAAGTGAAAGAGTCGATATAAATCCCAATCCGATCTCCTCACCGTTAAACCCTGCAAGAAGATTTGTTAGATTCGAAGCAGCGGTGAGGCCTATAGGAACTATAAGATAATAGAGTAGACCAATATGAATCTTGAATAAAATTAGGTTTAATGTAGTATCGTTGACAAAAAATAATAATGGTATACCTCCTAAAAGGCATGCTATTGTTTTGAGCAATTGAGGTATATTGTATAGATCATCTACCAGGCCAACTATACCTATAATTGCAACAGGAAAGACGAACATCAATATTAATGCATCACTTGATAATAAGTAATAGAGAATAAAAAAAGGGATTGTTCCTAGGAACAGAGCTACACCTCCGGCTTCAGGGATCTCGAATCTTTCTATCTTATGGAGGTCAATACCAAATAAACCGTGCTTTTTATTGATTTTGCCGATGATTGGGGTAATGATAAGTGTAGTTATGAATGAAATAATCGGAAGCAATATACTGTTCATGAAATAACTGTTATATACGCGTTCTTAAATATTGTTATTATGGAGAAACAGCTCTCTCGTTACAATCTTTTTCTATTTGACATGGACGGAACTTTAGTAAAATTTAAGCTTGACTTTGAGTATCTTAAGAGAGTCACTAGAAAGATTCTAGAGGATAATGGGATATATCTAGAGATTAGGGGGTCTTTAATTGAGACATTAAAAGAATTAAGGTCCGTATTTACAGAGGAAGAAGAATATAATGTATTTGTAAAGGGGATTGAGAATATTATAGTCCAGCATGAACTTGAAGCATCAGAAAAAGCTGAAGTTTTTCCTGATTCTATAGACTTATTAAATATCTTAAAATCAAAAGGAAAGAGCATTGGCATTATTACCCGAAATAGTAAAGCCGCCTCTATGAAGACTCTAGAAGTTTCTGGATTAATGAAATATATGGATGTTATTGTTACAAGAGAAGACGTTGCAAAAGTAAAACCTGACCCTGAGCATGTAGAAGTTGCCATCAAACTTCTAGAAAAAAAGGCAGAAGATACAGTTGTCATTGGAGACCATAGGTATGATATCTCATCTGGAAAAAGAGCCGGGTGCTTCACCATAGGAATATTGTCGGGTGTATCTTCAGAAGAGCTTCTAAACGAAGCAGACCTTATAGTCTCTTCGCTAGAGGAAATTATTTCATTTTTATAGGATATAGACAATAAAGTTTTTAAACAACAATTTAATCGTTTCGTATATATCCAAAGAAAGGAGGGTCACAATGGAATACAAAATTATTGTTTCTTACCAAGATGGTAAAACTATACAGAAAGAAGTAAAGGACAAACAGGCAGAACCCCTCTTTGGTTTAAAAATTGGCGAAGAGTTTAATGGTGAGACGATAGGACTTTCTGGCCATGTATTGAAGATTACAGGTGGATCCGATAAAGACGGGTTCCCAATGAGGCAAGACCTTGACGGTAACAGAAGAGTAAAACTTTTGCTTTCCAAGAGTGTTGGCTTTAGACCAGTAGAACAGGGCGAGAGAAGGAAAAAGAGAGTTAGAGGAAACACCATAAACGAAGACACTGTCCAAATTAACACCAAAGTAATGAAGCCTGAAAAATACGAAAATCCTGAAGAAAAGAAAGCAGAAGAAGCACCAGAAGAATCAAAATCTTAAGTGCATAATAATTTATGATAAGGAGATATAAAGTTGGGACAAGCTGAAGTAAATATAGGTCTTGTAGGGCATGTCGATCATGGTAAAACTACTTTGACACGAGCTCTATCTGGAGTCTGGACAGACAAACACAGCGAAGAGCTTAGAAGAGGTATTACAATAAGACTAGGGTATGCAGATATAGAGTTCAGAAAATGTGAAGCATGCGAAGGAGTAGAGGCCTATACTACTGAAAAAACTTGCCCTAAATGCGGTGGAGAATCTAAAGTTCTAAGGAAAGTCTCCTTTGTCGATGCACCGGGTCATGAAACCTTAATGGCAACAATGCTTTCAGGTGCCGCAATCATGGATGGGGCCATATTGGTGATTGCAGCCAATGAGAAATGTCCGCAACCACAGACAAGAGAGCATCTAATGGCCTTAAATATTGTAGGGATTAAGAATATTGTTATTGCACAGAATAAAATAGAGCTTGTTTCTAAAGAAAAAGCAATTGAAAATTATAATCAGATAAAAAATTTTATTAAAGGAACTGTAGCTGAAAATGCTCCAATTATTCCTATCTCTGCTCAACACAGGGTCAATATTGACTACTTGATAAAATCAATTGAAGATGTAATAAAAACTCCAAAAAGAGATTCAAATAAACCACCAATAATGTACATTGCAAGGTCTTTTGATACAAACAGGCCTGGCACATTCCCAGAGGACCTAAAAGGTGGAATCTTAGGGGGATCACTTATTCAAGGGAAACTAAAAGTTGGGGATAAAATAGAAATAAGGCCCGGCTTTGAAAAAGTTGAACAGAATAAGAAAGTCTTCAAGCCAATATTAACTGAAGTGTCCAGCTTAAATGTTAGCAATGAATCAGTTGAAGAGGCTTTGCCTGGTGGGCTTCTTGGAGTTGGAACTCTCCTAGATCCTGCAGTTACAAAGTCAGATACTTTGGCAGGCAGTATATTAGGACATCCTGGAGAGTTACCAAAAGTTTGGGAAAATTTAACTCTTGAAATAAATCTCCTTGAAAGAGTTGTTGGTACAGAGGATGAAATTGAAGTTGACCCTATAAGGCCTAAAGAAATGCTATTGTTAAATGTCGGAACAGCTAAAACAATAGGTACAACTACAAAGGTCGGTAAAGTCACAGAATTGATATTAAAACTTCCAGTTTGTTCTTTAGTTGGTGAAAGGGTAGCCATAAGTAGAAGGGTCGGTGCCAGATGGAGACTAATAGGCTACGGAATAATAAAATAGTTGTAATTCTAGATACAAATTTTCTTCTTCTTCCAGGTAGATTTAATCTTAGGATCGAATCAATCGAAGATGTCATAGAAAAAAAATGTAATATAGTAATACCAACAAATGTTATTTCTGAATTAAAAAAGATAGAACTTACTGGTTCCGATAAAAACGCTAAAGAAATTGCATTAATTATTTCCGAACGTTATGAAAAAATTGAGTTGGAAGGTCCTGTCGATAGATCAATTCTAGAATATGCCAAAACAAACAAATGCATTGTAGCAACAAACGACGTAAAATTAAAGTCAGATTTAAGAAAGATTCAAGTTCCAGTCGTTTTTGTAAAAAATGGAACAAGACTTGGGCTTGAAGGCTACATTGAGTGAATTCTTCTTTTGATAATGTCTATGTTGGTATTAACTGGATTAGATGTGTCTATAATTATCACATCTTCTTCAAATTCTTCAAATATTTTTTTCATTTTGAGATATACGCTATAATCTGCATCACTGAACTTATCCTTCCTTTTATCTATTCTTTTCTTAAGAAGTTCTTCAGGCGTCTCACAATAAATAAAGTAGATCTCTTCACAAAATGATTTTCCAACCTCTCTTGCCCTTTGCCTTAATCCTTTTGTATAAAAAGTTCCATCAAGAATGACATTTTTATCCATAGCCAAATATTTCCCAGTTTGTAAAAATAGTTCATTATATACAATTCTTTTATCTTCTTCATTATACACTGGCTTTTCAAAAATCATTTTTCTAATCTTGTCGGTTGAAAAAACAACAGCATCTGTTTCTTTTGCAAGTGCTTCAGCAATTGTCGTCTTTCCTGTGCCTGGAAGGCCAGTTACCACAATGAGCATGAACTATTTTCTAAGGTAAGTTTTAAATATATTACTCAAAATATAGACTGAGGGATAATTTGCCAGATAGATTTACAAAGCCGCCTTTTAAGAAGGTAAAAATAAGAGAAATACCAAATGAAAAATATGTTAGTGTTGTAGGGGCCATAATCAAAAAAGAGGGAAATGATATCCTTTTGGACGATGGCACGGGGCAAATTGAAGTCGTTTTTGGCGAAGATATTAATTTCAAAGAAGGCGACATCGTTAGAGTTTTCGGTGCTGTCATCTCAGGCTCTTTAAAAGGAGAATTAATTCAAGATATGTCTGGGCTTGATATAAAGCTCTACAGGGAAAGTTTTGACAAAATAAAAAGTCTATATTATAAATAATACTCCAATAAATTTATATAAATAATAATAACTATTGCATATAGGTTATAAGGTGAGATAATGTTTGAAGCTGTTTTGAGTGCAGAAACATGGAAAAAATGTGTCACTGCCATCGGTAGTCTCGTGGAGGAAGTTCCTTTGAAGATTACTGCCGAAGGTATTGAGTTAAGGGCTATGGATCCATCTCATGTAAGCATGATCGATTTTAAAATGAACAAGGAAGTGTTTGCAGAGTATAAAACTGATAAAGAGTCTATCATAGGCATTGATATTGAAGATATGTCAAAATTCATAAACAGAAGCCGAAGCGATGATATCCTTGTTCTAAAACTTGATGAAGAAAAAAACAAGATACTTATGGTGTTAAAAGGAACATCAACTAGGAGATTCGGGTGTCAGCTTATTGATGTCACCGAACAATCGAATCTCAAGATGCCCGCTTTAAATACCACTTCAAAGGTAAGGCTGAGTTCTCAAGCTTTTAGAGAAGGTCTAAAAGATGCAAATATTGTGTCAGATCACGTTTCCCTAAAAGCAGACGATGCATTTTATATGAATGCTGAAGGAGACACAGGGGACATTGAAGTAAAACTTGAAAAAGGTGATCCTGATCTTTATGAGATCATTGTATCTGCAGGAGCTTCTTCAACATTTAATTTGAGCTACTTAACAGACATGTCAAAGTCAATACCTGGCGAAATGTCAATCGAAATAGGAAGCGATATGCCCGTAAAGATTGAATTTGAAATCGAAGGTGCTTCGTTTGTATTCATTCTTGCCCCAAGAGTCGAAAGATGAGAAGTAATATGGGAAAAAATGACGACCCTATAAATATCTTTAGAAAAGAATACATAAAAAATGGTATTCTTGGCTCTAATGCTGAAGATAACAAAGATATTATTGATTTGTTAAGTAAATCTTATGATGAAGATTCACTTGAAGGGAAAATAAATAAATCTAAAAGTGAATATACAAAAATACAATTTGAAACTTTTTGTAGGAAAAGATTTAGATCCATAGTTGAGAAATCCCTTGAAGATGTAGGATTAGATAACGAGCTAGAAATTAGAATTTCTGAGACAATCCAAGTTCTTCTTAATGAATATAAGAGCAATATTCTTAATGTGGATATTTCCCGTAAAGAAAGAAGGGAAAAGGTTTTTAAGGAGGTAAAGCTCTCACAAGATGTACCAGAGTTCATAGGAGAGGATATGAGGGCCTATGGACCATATAAGAAAGGGGAAATAATTTCAATCCCCTTGAGAAATGCAGAGATACTTATAAGAGAGAAAGTTGCTGAGAGCTAGTCATGAGTGATTCTTATGAAAATGCCAAAAAAAATGAATACCTATTGCCCGACCTGTAAAAAGCATACGTCACATAAGGTTGAGACTGTAAAGAAAAGAAAAAGAGGAGAACTTAGTGCAGGTCAGAGAAGGTATAAAAGAAAAATTAAAGGTTACAGAGGTTTCCCAAGATCTTCAGTTAGTGGTGGAAAATCTGTAAGCAAACTTGATTTAAGATATAGATGCGAATTATGTAAAAAAGCCACTACAAGAAAAGGCTTCAGAGTTAAAAAGTTAGAGTTCGTGGAGGCATAATATGAAAAAACTTGTTTCAAAGTTTTTGAGAGTAAAATGCACTGACTGTTCAAGTGAACAGATAGTGTTTAACAGACCTGCTATCACCGTAAAATGCCTTACTTGTGGAAAATCCCTTGTTGAGTCAAAAGGTGGAGTAGGCAAGATTAATGCCGAAATACTAGAAGTATTGGAGTGATTATTCAATGCTTGAAAGGGATTACCCCGAAGAAGGGGATCTTGTCATGTGTTCCGTCAAGGAAGTATTTCCTTACGGTGCGTTCGTTATCCTTGACGAATATGACAAGGAGGGCATGATACATATAAAGGAAATCTCCTCCAGTTGGGTTAAAAATATTAGAAACCATGTGAGGGAAGGTCAAAAAATAGTATGCAAGGTTCTAAAAGTCGATGCATCTAAAAATCACATAGACTTATCCCTTAGAAGAGTTACAAGCCAACAGAAGAAAACAAAAGTTCAAGAATTCAAGAGAGAGAAAAAAGGCGAAAAACTATTGGAGCTATACGCTACAAACATTGGAGAAGATTACAAAAGTATTATCCATAATATCGGGGTGCCCATTGTTAATAAATATGGCGATTTATACGCCGCTTTTGAAGAGACTTCAACAAAAGGCAAGAGTGTTTTAGAGGGATTAATAGACGAGAAATACGTTGATGGGCTTTATGAAATCATAAAAACTAATGTTGAAAACCCATTAGTTTCCATTACAGGCCACATAGTCCTTGAATGTTTTTCCGGAGATGGAGTAAATATAGTAAAGGATGCTTTAGTCAATGCAAGGGAAAAATACAAAGACAAAGTAGAAGATGTAGAAATAAGGAATGAAGGGTCCCCAAAATATTCTATTCATATAGTCGCTGAAGATTATAAAGCAGCAGAATCTGTTTTGAGAGATATTGCAGAAATGGCAATTTCTCATGTTCAGAGTAATGAGGGTAAAGGGTCCTTTAAGAGATCATAATATGAAGATGAAAATTTGCCCTAAATGCAATAAGTATACCTTAAAGGATTTGTGTCCTTTATGTAATACTCCTGCCGTAAATCCTCACCCTCCAAAATTTTCACCTGAGGACAAGTACGGTAAATATAGGAGATTAATCAAAAAAGAGAGTGGAGTGTTATGAAAGAAACTTATATTATTGAAGAAATTAAAGATATAAAACTTGAAAATCCAATATTTGTGGAAGGTCTTCCAGGGATAGGACTTGTAGGAAAATTAGCTGCTGATCATCTTATTCAAGAATTAAAAGCCGTTAAATTTGCTGAATTATATTCTCCAAGATTTCCCCATCAAGCACTAGTTGAAAAAGACTCAACTATGAGATTAATGAAGAATGAATTCTATTACTACACCGGTGGAAAAAGAGATATATTATTCTTATCTGGAGATACTCAGCCACCGCCCACAGATGCTTATGGTCATTATGAAATATCCACTAAAATACTGGACTTTGTTGAAAAGTTTGGCATCAAAGAAATGTTTACATTAGGTGGATATTCCACAGGAGGATACCCTGTAAAAGAGCCAAAAGTATTGGGCGCAGCATCCGATGTTGAAACAGTTGAAAAATATAAAGACAAAAACATTGTTTTTAGAGAGGATCCCGGGTCTGCAATTGTTGGTGCATCAGGGCTTCTTATTGCAATGGGAAAACTTAGAAACATGAACGGCTTATGCCTTTTGGGAGAATCTCCCGGCTATATAATTGATGCTAAAGCTTCAAAGGCAGTTCTACAAGTATTAGTTGATATATTAGAACTTGAGATTAGCATGGAAGAACTGGACAAGAGGGCTGAAGAAACAGAAAAAGCACTTTCAAAGATACAAGAAATGCAGAAGAACATGACCGAATACCAACCATTGCCTTCAGGAAACGAAGAAACAGGATACATAAGGTAATTATATTTTTATTTAATTACTCCTTTTATAATTAATAATTATTCTATTTTTAGCTAAATAAGGCTAATAATACAATTTTCAATATAGTTATACCATGAACATTATTATTTATAGGGTAAACAATAAAAACGGACCTTCTTAAATTATTCGTAATTGGTGAAAATATGCCACAAGCCTTTTTAGATAGAAATCGAATGGAATCTTTAGTCGATGGAATTTTTGCAGTTAGCATGACTCTTCTAGTATTGACAATTAACTTTCCACAAGGTCTTGATATAAAAGATGATATTGTTATATTAAAGGCGATAGAAAAATTAATACCTCAAATACTTATTTATTTTGTGGCTTTTGCATTAATTGGTTTATTTTGGTGTATTTATCATAGTCGATTCCGATATGTAAAAAAATTAGATAATACGTTTATATGGATTAATTTATTTTGGTTGATGTTCATAGGATTGATGCCTTTTTCAACTTCTTTAAATGGAGATTACCCAATGTTTCATACGGCCGTCCTTGTATTTCATCTAAACTTTTTGATATTGTCCTCTCTATTATTTATACTATGGACATATGCATCTAAAAAAAATCTGATTGATGAAAGTTTAGAAAAAAAGACTGTGATGCTAAATAGAAATATACTTATCGTGATGGTTGTGGTTTGCTTATTTGCTTTGATTATTTCGTTCTTTTCACCTTCAATAAGTAATCTTTCCTATTTTTTAATTTTTCCCGGGTCCTTGCTCGTGAAAAGATACTAAATATATTAATTTACTTTTTTCTCTTGCATTAAATGATTGATTATTCTTTCATAGATATCGGGATACTGTCTATCTTCACCGCCGTCTAGAGAAGGATTATCATTTACTTCAATTACATATAGGGATCCATTACTTTCTTTTATGTCAACTCCATAAAGGCCATTTCCGATAGAATTGCCTGCTCTTATACCAAGGTCGATAATTTCCTGTGGTACCTCCTCTTTTGGAACACTTACAACATCGCAGTAGACTAAATGACCATTTACCGAAGCCTGTATTTTAAAAGTTTCATTTGGAATTATGTACTTGCATGCATACAATAACTCCCCGTTAAGGACTCCTATTCTCCAATCAAATTTGCTATCGACAAATTCTTGGACTACCACCCAGTCAGATAATTTTATGAATCTTCTTGAAACTTTTATGAACTCTTCTTTTGTGTAGACTCTTTCCACTCTTGCCGAAAAAGATGTTGACGGTTCTTTTAGAATTATGGGCGGATTAAACATTTTGAAAACTTCTTCTAGATTTTCTAAAGTAACTTCTCCCTTCTTCATGAAAACAGTTCTCGGCATAGGAACATCTTTCTTCATAAGGTGAAGGTACATGTTGACCTTATCAGAACATATCCTTATGGAGTTAGGGTCATCTATTACAGGAATTCCTTTTAATTCTGCAATTCTTGCAGCAACATAACTAATATTCATTGAATCAGTTCTGGCTCTAATAAAAAGGGCATCAAGTCCAGATATTTTTTTTATCTCTGTTGGGAAGATAAAATAGGCATAATGCCCTAACTTTTCAGCTTCTTCTCTGAATTTAATTAGAGATATGAGTTGCACTGAACTACTTAGAGTCTGCCTATCAACAAAAATTCCTAATTTCCCCATTTTCTATCCCAGTTTCGACCCTAGTTTTGAATTCTTCTTTTTCGCCATTAGATATCTCTGAATTCCTCATTGGAGATATTGAAGAAAGATAATATTTTTCTCCGTCATATATAAGAATTATTTTGGCTACTGGTATTTCAAATACTTCGTATATTTTTTCCAGAAGAGCACAAATCTCCGGATCTGTTGTAGTATTCTTTCCAAAGAGTGTCGAGAAAGTTTTTATTTCAAAATTTGCGGGTAATCTCTGGAAACAGAAAGGATATTTCCCACCATGTGTTACCTTTTTTATGGCCTCCTTTGCGGTTTCTAAGTCATTAACTACCTCATATTTTGAAGAATCCGAGTAATAGTTTATCCCATATATCATCGAAGGTAAAGGGCAATATGTATCGGATATTCCCCATTCACAGACAGGTATCCCAACCATCTCTGCTTTTGTTAGGCATATTGGAACGACGTAGGCATCAAGTACCTCGTCACTACTTGGTGTTATCTTGTATCCATTCTGATTTTCTCTTAAAACTATTCTATAATATGACTCCGTTTTATAGTGGTATTCGTTACTTAAAACGAATAAATTGTTGCCAGAGTACATCTCAGTTATATCTTTATCAAAAAGACTTGTCTTTTTATGCAAAATTCCTGCACCCCTTTTATGGGATTTAGAACTACTATCTAAATTTGCCTCTAAAGAATTAACAAAAGGCAGAACAAAATTATCAATCGTTTTTACATCACAACTATTTGACGCATCATCATCTTCTGATTCCATAAAAACAGCCAGCTGGGATTTCCCCCTACACCATCTCCGTGTTATATTCATATTGCGTAGAGCTCACCTGCAGCATTTCTTAGGTAGTTGTTTTCTTTTAGAGAAAAAACTGCCATAGAAGTTATGCCTAGATATGTCAAAATCAATACCGCAATGGTAGAGTTTTTTGCAACTTCAAAATCTAACAAAAAAGTAATGTTCGATACTATGGAGATTGTTGTCAAGAAATAACCTAATGAGATTAGAATGACTGTGGTAGCTAATGTCCAGACAAGAACAAGTCTGTTCTTATCCTCGTCTAGCAAATTTATGTAGTGTAATGGTGTTTCCATTGTACCTAATAATGATTACCGGAAACTACTTTTAAATCTTTCTATCGACATTTCTGTAAGTCGAATAACATTTATATAACAAATTAAGCTATTCTTATTGATGGTATCGATAAAAAGTAAGAAGAATATACAAATTAAACCAAGAGATCCATATAAAACATTTAGAATTCTAACTTTTTTTATAGGAGTATTATTTTTACTTGTGGGAATTAGATCTCTATCATTTGGAGATTCAGCAGGCGCACTTTTAAACGGTATAGCTGGATTATTTTTCTTTATGGCTTCGTATGTCTTTTTTAAGAAGAAAAAAGAGGAGAGTAAATGAAGGATCTTACAATTCCGTATCTAGTTGTTGGGGCATTGATATATATCCAAGGGATAAGAGTTTATTTTGGAGGAGACTTTACTTCAATGATTATTTACACTTCTTTTGCTTGGGTATTATTCCTGATGGCATTTTTTTCGTATAAGAAGAAGAAAAAGCCAAAAGATACAGATATCCTAGGTGAACCATTTCTTACTGGAGGAGACGTTTCATAAATAGTTTAATATTTTAAAAGTCAATACTTTTATATATAATTAAATAAAGTTGGTGCTGTGATATAATGAAACTCCATTTAAACGCCGAGTACCTCCTGAGCAAACCACTAACAGGAGACGGAGTTCAAAAAGTAAAAAAGTATCTTGCTGAAGAAACTAAGGAATTATTGATTAAAGGAGTACCTAAAGACAAACTTTCAGAATCTCCAAAAATAATTGACTCAAATATATCAAATGACACAGTCTTAATTACTATTGAAAGTGGTACTTATGTTAGATCACATGCAGTTGCCATAAGACTAAAGAATGCTCTGTCTTTACTTCTCGGAAAGGAGTTTAAAGTTGGGATTAAAAAACTAGTGGGAAAAAGTTATACACTCACTCTTGAACTTGAAAAAATTCCAAAAGACCCTATTAAGATACCTTTTGTCGATAAAATATCTATAGAAGGAAACAATGCAATTTTATCTTTAAATGATTTGGACGAAGATTTCCTTACCAAAAATCATGTTGACCGTATAATTAATTTGTTCTATGAAAAAGTAGAAGCGCAGTTTTGGGGCGGCAAGGGTGAGCACTGGGAATTAATTTCAAAGAGCGATAACATAGAACCTTTGACTACAAAAGACCCAACCCTAGAATTATTGGCTTTAGGGTGGCTAAAACAAGGTCCAAGTCAAGGCCAATGGTTTTATCATGCTCCAATCGCGGCGCTACTCAGAACAATGGAAAGGATTGCAGTTGAAGAAGTTTTAAAGCCGCTAGGTTTCATTGAAGTAATTGCCCCGAAGCTTGTTCCTTTTGAAATTTGGGAAAAGACTGGCCATTTATCTGGCAGTGAACCAGAAATTTATTATGTATCGCCCCCTATCTCTAGGGATGTTTCCGTCTGGGAAGAAGTAATCGACCTATATAAAATAACAAAAAAGGCCCATGTTGATAAGATAAGAGAAAGAATGAGAGACCCTATAGGTGGAATGACATATGCTCAGTGCCCTCCAATGTACTGGGCTTTTGATGGGAAGACTATTGACGATTCAGAATTCCCAGTATTAATATATGATAAAAGTGGACCTTCATATAGGTGGGAAGCTGGTGGGAGACAAGGTATTGAACGAGTAAATGAATTCTGGAGAATAGAACCTGTATTCATAGGATATCCTGATCAGTTAATTGAACTTAAAGAGAAGATGATGGAAAGATATGCTTATGTTTTTGATAAAATATTTGAGATTGAATGGAGAACAGCTTGGGTAACACCTTTTTATATGGCACAATCAGGACAGACAGGAATTGAAAAAGAAACTGAGAGAATTAAAGGGACTGTGGACTACGAATCCTGGATTCCTTCAAGGGGTAATAGAGAAGAGAGTGAATGGCTGGAATTCCAGAATCTTTCCATAGTTGGGGATAAGTATACTAAAGCTTTCTCTATTAAATCTTCAAAAAACAAGGAGTTGTGGTCTGGATGTTCGGGGATTGGTCTTCAAAGGTGGACAGTATCTTTCTTGGCTCAAAAGGGGCTTGATTCCGACAAATGGCCTAAAGAATTCAAAAAATATTTAGGAGAATTCCCAAAAAATATCAAGTTTGTTTAATATCTTCTTTTTTTTCTCTTTTAAGATTAATTAAAAAAACATCTATTAAGGCAAATATGGCAAGCATATAGAAAGCAGCCCTCCACGTTAAAACATCAGCAATATATCCTCCAACTGAGGCTGCAAAAGACCCAAAGCCAAATATGCAAAGAGAACTAAATCCATAAAGCAGACCTCGTATTTTTGTACTGCTCATCGAAGCGGTAAGCATATTTTGTGCAGGCTGCGCGGCAAAATATGAAAATCCCATAGCAATTGAAAAAATTAAAAATACAATTGCACTTGTGGTATTAGCAATAAGAGCAATTGAAATAGAACTAATCGCAGTGAAAACAAGAAGTGGTTTTTTGTAACCAAGTTTGTCAGATATTTTTCCACCAATTATTTGTCCTGGCATACCCGAAACTATCAGTATTGTTGTGATTAAACCACCTATTAAAACTTTAAGTGATAAAACATCTTTTGCAAAAGTAGTTAATAATAAAACTGTTCCAGTGTAAAACAATCCTCTAAAAAGTAGGATTAGGATATATAATACAAATTCTTTTGATATCAATTTCCTTGTTTCTTCAAGATACTTAAAGTCACGATTTTCTTCATCCTGGATATGACGTTTGATCTTAGAATCTTTAATTGAAAAACTAATAGACAATAATATTAATATTGGGATACTCCATAATAGGTAAGGATATTTCCATCCAATGTATACTCCAACTGCGGCAGCTATTATGGGAGATGAGGATTCACCGAAGTTCCCTAACAAACCATTAAATCCCATGGCTTTGCCCATATCCTTTGGATAAAGCTTAGACACAAGAGAGAGTCCTGCAGGATGGTAAGTTCCTGCCCCAACGCCCAACAATAATAAAGACAACCACAGACCAAGAGGGCCGTTTGATAACACTATGCCTACTATTGATAATAAGAATAAACCTAGTCCAATTTTCATAACTTTTAAAGAGCCTACCTTATCGGAAAGCAGTCCTGATGGTAAAGCAAGGGCACCAAAAGCCAAAAAAGAAATAAAAGCAAAAGAGGTAGTTTCTGCGTTTGTAAGATTTAGCTCTGACCTTATCAAGGGCAAAAGTGGTGCAAGAGTCAAAGTCATTGCGTGTGTTATTGTATGGCAAAAAGAAGCAAAATATAAGACTCTTTTTTTAGATATCATATAAATTAATTAAAATAATATATTAAAAAAGTTGTGTTTAGCTTCTGAGCGCTGGATAATACTTCTCTTTTTTCCTCTTCTTGAAATTAACCTTCTGAGGGTATGCTCCACTTTTCTTGACGCTCCTCAAAAGATTTTTGATTCTTCTCTTCATGAACTCACCTTTTTCTTAAAGCCTTTTCATTGCTTTATAAAACTTTTTATTAAAATATTGTGAATTAGCTCGTTTTATGCTCTAAGAGATATTTTCTATCATCTTAAGGCTTATAAATCTTCTTTTTATTCCTTTTTTATGGGCCGAGTTTCAGTAGTTATCCCTTCATTCAATGTAGAGCGAAGTATTCGTGAGGTAGTAGAAAGAATACCAAAAGATATCTTTGAAAAAATAGTTGTGGACGATGGAAGTAGAGACAGAACTGGAGAGATGGCCAAAAAAGCAGGCGCAAGGGTTGTAGTCCATGATGTTAATTATGGCAAAGGGAGAGCTATTAGAACAGGGGCCTCGATAGCAAAAGGAGATATTATTGTTTTTCTTGATGCGGATCTTCAACATAGACCAGAAGACATTTATAAACTTGTTGAACCTATTCAAAAAGATAGGGCCGATATCACAATAGGTTCAAGATTTTTAGGAAATACAAAAGCCATGCCGTTTGTTAGGAAGATATCAAACTTTATTTCGACTGCATTGATAAGATTATTTTTTGGCATTAATATTGGAGATACTCAATCAGGATATAGGGCCATCAAGAGAGAGTTTTTAGAGAAGATGAATTTAGAATCAGAAAGATACAATATAGAAACAGAGGTTTTGTCTTACGCAGGAAAGTTTCATATGAGAATTGAAGAAGTACCTATTGAAACAATTTATGGAGATGAAAAATCACATTTCACCGCTTTAGACATTCCAAAATTTATTTATCTGTTATTCTACCTTAAATTTCATGAAATGAGAAAGAAATAAATACTAATAATATAGGTGTTCGCCATGGACAATAGATTAGAGATTATAACTAGAAATGCTGAAGAAGTTGTAACAGAAGAAGAGCTACTTGAGCTATTGAATAATAAAAATCAGCCTGTATGCTACTGTGGTTATGAAACTTCAGGTGATGTTCATCTTGGTCATCTCGTGACAATGTCAAAATTGAAAGATATGGAAAAAGCTGGCTTTAAAGTAAAAGTCTTATTTGCAGATTGGCACACGTGGCTCAATAGAAAAGGTGACTGGGAATGGATACACGAGCAGACCTCGATATGGGAAGAGACCTTTAAATCATTTGGATTGAAGTCTACAGAGTATGTATTGGGATCATCTTTTGAAAGATCATTAGAATATATTGACGATGTATTTGCTCTTTCGTTGGACACAACTATTAATAGGGCCCTTAGAAGTATGCAGGTAATTGCAAGAGACATTGAGCATGCAAGAGTCTCTCAGGTTCTATACCCATTTTTACAGATTGTGGACATAAAGTATTTGGGGGTAGATGTGGCCATTGGAGGAATTGAGCAGAGGAAGATCCATATGCTCGGCAGAGAACTTTCTTCAAAAATAGACTATAAGCCGTTTGTATGTCTACATACCCCACTTATTTCTTCACTTACGGGGCCTGGTGACAAAATGAGTTCATCAAAGCCTGAAAGTATGATTTCAGTTAGGGATGAAGAACAAGCTATTAAGGAAAAAATTAATAAGGCATATTGCCCTATGGGAGTAAAGGAGGAGAATCCTCTACTTCAAATAGCCCGCCTTATACTCTTTCCAAAGATTACCGGTGCTTTTGAAATTAAAAGATCGGAGAAATACGGGGGCAATGTAGAGTTTGATTCATACGACTCACTTGAAAGGGCTTACTTATCGAAGGAAGTCCATCCAATGGATTTGAAAAAATCCGTTATTGATTATCTTGTTGAAATTATAAGTGAGATACGGTCTATATAGGAGGGATTATCTGAAATATCAACCTAGAACTACTGGTGATGAGGAACAGGTCCAGAGAACGAGAACTCCTCAAAAAGGAGAAGTATTGGGCGTTGTCGATCAGATGCTTGGCGCAGGCAGAATGAAAGTTAGATGTACAGATGGAAAAGAGAGGATTTGCTCTGTTCCAGGGAAATTTAAGAGAAGACTATGGATTAAAATGGGCATGGTTGTCCTAGTAGAACCATGGGAACTTAAGGGTGATGAAAGAGGAAATATCATATACCGATATTCAAGGGCCCAGACAAAATGGCTAATTGATAACGGCTACATGACTCTTTAGATTATGGGCGACATTGAAGATCATATAGAAGTTTATGAAAGAAAAGAAGAAATCAAGAATCTAAAGCGTGAAAGGGTAGATAGAGATTCTGATATCTTTAAAGTCAGGGATGAAGTTTTTGACCAATCAACTCGTCTCACACTCTTTAAGCTTATGAATAACGGTTATATTGAATCTTTAAATGGTGAGATTGCAACCGGAAAAGAAGCAAACGTCTTTTATGGAAAAGACGGAGAAGGAAAAGAGATTGCCGTTAAAATTTATCGTATTGCAACTTCTAACTTTAATAAGATGTATGAATATCTCGTAGGAGATCCGCGATTTTATTATACAAAAAAAGACAAGAGAAGTACAGTTTTTTCCTGGGCAAAAAGAGAGTTTAAGAATTTGAAAATAGCAAGCGAAGTCATTAATGTTCCTAAACCAATCCTAACGCGAAACAATATTTTGATAATGGAATTTTTAGGCAAGAATACAAAGGCATATCCTACTCTAAAAGATAATAAATCAAGAGATCCTGAAAAGGACTTCAATATTATAATAGAAAATGTTGATAAATTGTACAAAGCAGGATTAATTCATGCTGATTTAAGTGAGTATAATATACTTATGGGTAAAAAGATTTACTTCATTGATTTTGCACAGGGAACTATAAAAGATAGCATTATGGCACAGGATTTTCTCAAAAGAGATATCGAAAACATCACTAGATATTTTTCAAATTATATTGAAGTGCCTGAAGTGAATGAAACGTTAAAGGGGATTTTAAATGAGTGAAGAATTTGTAAAGATACCTCAGGATAGATTAGGCGTTCTTATTGGAAAAGAAGGCGAAGTTAAGAGGCATATTGAGAAGAGGCTTTCAGTAAAACTTGAAATTGATAGTGAAGAAGGTCTTGTCAGAATTTTTCAAAAAGACGGTGCAGAAGAGCCTTTAAATCTATGGAAGGCGCGAGACATTGTCAGAGCCATAGGAAGGGGATTTCCTTTTGAAAAAGCTTCTAAGATTTTTAGCGATATTTTTATTTTTGAAATGCTTTACCTTCCAGATTATCTCGGTAAATCTTCCAAAGCATGGGAAAGACAAAGGGGCAGAATCATTGGGAAGGATGGCAGCACAAGAAAAACAATTGAAGACCTTACAAGTACAGATATCTGTGTTTATGGTAAGACTGTTTCTATCATAGGGGATTATGATGGCGCCGCAGATGCAAAAGAAGCTTTAGAGATGATATTGGAAGGAAAACCACATTCAATTGTATACAAGTATTTAGAGAAAAGAAAAAAAGATAAAGTGAGAGATATTGGAGATAATTTAGATTTTTAACCTTCAATTACTTCATATTGTTTTTTTAATGTATCGATGACTTCAGGTTCTGTAAGTGTTGTTGTATCGCCAAGAACTTTACCTTCTGCAATGTCCTTAAGGAGTCTTCTCATTATTTTTCCACTTCTAGTCTTTGGTAGTTCACTTGTAAATATTATTTTCCTTGGTCTTGCAATAGGGCCTATTTTTTTTACAACATGTTCCCTTATGGCATCTTCAAGATCAAAGTCCTTGTCTATGTTATCTCTCAAAACGATGAATCCCACTATCGCCTGTCCCGTTATTTCATGAGTAATTCCCACAACAGCAGCTTCTGCAACTGCAGGATGCGATACCAATGCGCTTTCAACTTCCATAGTCCCTACTCTGTGACCTGCTATTGAAAGAACATCATCTACTCTTCCAAGAAGCATTAGATATCCTTCGCTATCTCGTCTTGCACCATCACCTGTAAAGTAGCACTTTCCGTTCCACTTGCTCCAGTATTTTTCAAGATACTTTTCTTCATCTCCGTATATACCTTTTAACATCGAGGGCCAAGGATTTTTTAAAACAAGATATCCTCCCTCGTCAGGCTCGACCGGATTTCCTGCTTCATTTAATATGTCCAAAGAAACTCCTGGAAAAGGAAATCCAGCATGCCCTGGTTTCATTGTATGGTATCCTGGGAGAGTTGTTATCATTACCATTCCTGTTTCAGTTTGCCACCAAGTATCAACGATAGGACATCTTTTCTTCCCTATATGGGTATAATACCATATCCATGCTTCTGGATTTATAGGTTCTCCAACACTTCCCAATAATCTTAATGTTTCCAAGGAGAAAGGCTTTAGAAATTCTGTTCCAGCTTTCATGAAAGCTCTAATCGCAGTAGGTGCGGTGTAAAATATCGTAACTCCGTATTTGTCTATAATTCTCCAGTATCTATCCATTTCTGGCCAATCAGGAGCGCCTTCATACATGAAAAGAGTAGCCCCAACTGCAAGAGGCCCATAGACGATGTAGCTGTGACCTGTTATCCAACCTATATCTGCGGTACACCAAAAAACATCTTGATCCTTCATGTCAAATATTAGTTTGCTTGTAGTATACACACCAGTCAGATATCCCCCCGTAGAATGGACAACTCCCTTTGGTTTGCCTGTTGTCCCTGATGTATATAAAATAAACAAACTGTCATCTGAATTCATAGGCTCAGGTTCACAATAAGGATCAACTTCATCTGCTAGCTCATGCCACCAGACATCTCTGCCTTTCTTAATTCTAAGAGGAAATTCTCCTCTCTTTATGATTAATACATTTTCAATAGATGGAGTATCCTTGACTGCATAATCTGAATCATGTTTTAGTGGGATTAAACTACCTCGCCTATACCCTCCGTCTGCAGTAATTAATAATTTTGCTTTGCAATCATTTATTCTGTCTCTTAAAGCCTCAGAACTAAAACCGCCAAATACAACCATATGTATTGCGCCAATTCTTGCACACGCTAACATGGCGATTACAGCTTCAGGAACCATTGGCATGTATATAGCTACTCTGTCGCCTTTTGCAACTCCAAGTTTTTTTAGAACATTAGAAAATTTATTTACTTCTCTGTAAAGGTCCCAGTAAGTTAGAGTTTTAGTGTCACCTGGCTCTCCTTCCCATATTATTGCCGCCTTGTTTCTACCACCATTTTTGATATGCCTATCCACGCAGTTGTAACATACATTTATCTCTCCATTCACGAACCATTTTGAATGGGGTGGATTCCAATCCAACACTTTGTCCCATTTTTTATACCAGTGGAGTTCAGAAGCATAACTTGCCCAAAATTTTTCAGGATCTTTTTCGGACGTTTCAAATATTTCTTTATTTGTTATATATGCATTTTCCTTAAATTCTGTTGAAGGATAAAATCTTCTAAATTCAGTTAATAATCCCTCAAGGGACTTCCCCTTTACAGATACCATACTTAACTCCTCATACTTTCAAATAATATAACGACTACTTACTTAATTTTTGAACCCTTTATAAGTTTTTCTAATATTTAATAAAAAATTAAAACAATATACGTTAATAATATATAATTGTCGGATAATGTTCTAAAAAAAATATTTTATTAAGTAGAATACTTTAAAAGTAATTCTGAAAGGTCAATGACTTCCATTTCTGAAGCATCCTTTAGATTTCTCTTACAGAAAGGGCAGGTAGATACTATAACATCTGCTTTAACTTCCTTTGCATCATTAATTCTTTCATTAGCCATGGCAATAGATAATTCCCAAAATAGTGATTTCACTCCACCACCCGCGCCACAGCATCTTGAGTCTTCCTTCACTCTTTTCATTTCCACAAATTCGACATTGGGAAGTTCTTTAATTATTTCCCTTGGTTCGTCATATATCTTAAGATGTCTGCCCATGTGGCAAGGGTCATGGAAAGTCAATTTCAGCTTTTTTCCGTTCTTCAATTTTAATCTTCTTTCTTTGATAAGTTCAAGGAAGTATTGCGATGAATGAAGAAGTTTTAGATTTCTATCTCCAAAGTTTGGGTAATCCTTAATAAATGTTCTAAGACAACCAGCACACGAAAATATGACAGTATCGACTCCGGTCTGTTTAATCTTCTCTAAATTTTCTTTTGCAAGCTCTTTAGCAATTTCTTTATTTCCAGTCCTAAGTGCAACTGAACCGCAGCAAACTTCATCGACAAGAGCATATGAAACATTTGCTTTATCAAGGAGTTTCATTGTAGAGTCGGCGATGCCTTTTTCTCGATATAATCCCATGCAACCTCTGAAATATACAACTTCATTTCCTTTCTTCAATTGTTTTGGAGAATATTCATTAAAAGGATTTTTAGAATTTTTTATATTTTCAATTATTTTTTCATGAGTTGGGAAATTCATTCCACTTGAAGAAACATTTTCTCTTAGCCTTTCCGAATAATCTGCATTTCCGATATCAACGGGGCATGATACTTGACAGTTATTGCACGTAGTGCAGAAAAATAGTCCATTCTCTAAAGATGCGTCTTGATCTTCCAAAAAATAAGATGCAGAAGTTCCTCTCCCACCAAGATACCCTTTGTAACCATACTCGTTTCCCACGACATGGTATACTGGGCAGTCTAGAAGACAGTTACCGCATCCTATACAGTAGAATAGATTTTTGTAGCCCTTTTCAAAAGCTTCAGTTCTTCCATTATCGACTAGAACTAAAATGACTTCTCCAGGTCCCTGCATTCCCTTGAAAAGCATTTTTTCTATATCGGCCGTCTTTGATATTCCTGCAATAATTTCAATATATGATGTGATAGAAGCTCCAGTAGCGTAATATGTGCAGAGCTTTAGCATGTTAATAGCTTCTTCAATATTGGGATAAAGCTTATCTATCGAAGTCACAATTATATGTTTTTTCTCCCTCATTTGCACAAGATTAATATTGCCTTCATTGTTTATTATTATGGCAGCGCCTTCTTCAGCACATATCGCATTTGCACCAGTAATACCTATCTTTGCCTTTTCTATATAATTTCTGATTTTTTCTTTTCCTATTTTTGTAAGAACAAGAGGGTCAGGTTCGAAATTTTCTCCAAAAGCCTCAGAGAATATCTTTGCAATATCATATCTCGAAAGGTGGCATGCGGGACCGGTAGGGTGTGCAGGTTTTTCTGTAGAAAGTTGAATTATGTAATCTCCAAGGTCTGTTTCAATAACTTCAATTCCCCTTTCTTCTAATTTTTCATGAAGGCATATTTCTTTCGTGACATTTGATTTAGACTTTACTACTAATTTCTCTTCACCTATCTCTTTTAGTATAAAGTCAATAGCATCCTCTTTGGTCTTGGAGTAGAATACTTTGAAACCATTTTTTTCAAAATTTTTTATAGCTTGACAAAGAAGATCTTTATTCCCAATTGAAAAGTCTCTAGATTTTTTTAATCTTTCCTTTCTCTGATCTAAATCAGGGAATAAAAATTTATTATCATTTTGTCTATCTCTTGTTGTTTTGAATGCCTTTCTTAATGCAATAAGTTTTTCCTTATTTTTTAAAGGTGTATCAATTTTATTTTTTAGATAATCTTCAGTGACCACTCTGGACTAGAATTAAACCTATATTATAAGTTTTACTACATAGTCGCTCAAGAATCAAATACCAAAAGTTTTAAATATATATTCATAAAAATCGGATGATGTGGTTAATACTTTCGATATTACTTTCAAGGCATATCGAAAGTTTTATAAAAGTGTTGAATATTAGTCAAAATCAAATATAAATATTGAGATTAGTTCCAAATACTATCTTAAAAATATGGAGGCAGTTAAATGGATGTCAAAGTTTACAAAAACTATGTAAACGGAAAATGGATCGAACCTGAAAACAACGGATATGTTGATATTGTTAATCCAAGTAATGGAGATATAATTGCAAAAGCACCTCTTTCAACAAAAGCCGAAGCAGATAAGGCTATTGAGGCTGCTCACAAAGCTTTCAAATCTTGGAGCAAAACCCCTGGACCAAGGAGGGCTAAACCATTATTTGAATTAAGAAAAATATTCATGGACAACGAAGAAGAAATATCCAGAATATTAGTTGAAGAAATGGGAAAATCTTTACCTGACGCAAGGGCAGAGATGAAAAGGTCTTTTGAGAATATAGAAGTTGCATGTGCAATGCCAATGCTTCAACAAGGGGATAAATTAGTAGATAGCTCTTTTGGAATTGACGGTGAAGTTCTAAGATTGCCCATGGGAGTTTTTACCATGGTAGCACCATTTAACTTCCCTGCAATGGTTCCATTTTGGTTTATACCTTATGCAATTGCAACTGGAAATACAATAGTCGTTAAACCATCAAAACAAGTCCCAGGGACAATGGTAAAAATCACTGAATATATAGATAAGATTGGACTCCCGCCAGGTGTATTCAATCTTGTTAATGGTGACAGAGTAGTTGCTGATGCATTTATTGACCATCCAAATGTAAAGGGATTCTCTCTTGTAGGGTCTACAAACGTATGCAGAACTGTAGCCGAAAAATGTGCAAGAAACAATAAGAGATTCCAGGCAATGGGAAGTGCTAAAAATCATCTTGTAGCAATGCCAGATGCAAAAGTGGACGAAGTCGTAAGAAATATGCTTACTTCGTGCTTTGGTTGCGCTGGGCAGAGATGTATGGCCTCTTCAGTACTTGTTGGTGTCGGAGACGAAATGTACAAAACAATTTGTGACAAATTCGTTAATGAAGCAAAGGACGTTATTTTAGCAAACCCACTAGATCCAAAATATGCCGAGGAGCCATTAGTAATGGGGCCAGTTATATCTAAAAAGGCATACGACTTTATTTACAAAATGATTGATGTTGGAATCAAGGAAGGGGCAAAACTTCTTTTAGATGGAAGAGGTGCTAAAGTACAAGGTCACGAAAAGGGATTCTTCATTGGGCCAACAGTCTTTGCAGATGTAAAGGAAGGCATGGAAATACATAAGACAGAAATCTTTGGGCCAGTAGTCTGCATAATGAAGGCAAAGAATCTTGATGAAGCTATAGGAATAATCAACAGACATCAGTACGGTAACGGTGCATCAATTTACACACAAAACGGATACTGGGCTAGAAAATTCAAGTTAGAAGCAGAAGCTGGAATGATCGGAGTTAACATAGGCATACCTGCTCCTGTAGCATTCTTGCCATTTGGGGGAATGAAGAACTCTCAGTTTGCAGATATAAAGGCACAGAGCAAAGCAATTGTGAATTTCTATACTGAAGATAAAATCATCACAGAAAGATTCTGGCCAGAAAAAGATTAAAATTTTTATTTATTATTTTTAATATTTAGATATCAACACGGATATCCTCTTTTATCTTTTTTATTATAACATGCGTATTTGATCTTTCAATCTCTTTCATTGAGATAAATGTTTCAACAATCCTATTGAGGTCTTCTTTATCTTTTGCTCTTATTAAAACAACAAAATCATGCTCACCTATTAAAAAATATACTCCCCAAACACCTTGAATATTCTTGAGTTTATCTCCTATATATTCAACGTATCCTGGATTGTAGTGAGCTCTTATCAAAGATACGGCAAGAATCCCCATACCCACTTTTTCAGGATCTACTATGGCTGAAAATTTTTTTATGATGCCTTTTTCTTTTAAATTCATGACCCTGTAATGGATTGTTGATTTTGAAACGCCTAGTTCTTTACCTAGTGATTCAAAACTAATTTCTGAATTATCTTGTAAAGCGTTCAATATTTTTATATCAATTTCATCTAATTTATCGTTTTCCATGACTAACTTAAATCAATGTTCATTTAAAAGATTATTTATGGATAAATATGTGCCAGAAAAAGAATGGATTAATAAAATCTTATTTTCTTAATTTTATATTCTTCGTTTGATATTTCGAAAGTAACTGTTATGGCAACATTATCTCTAGTTTCAAATATGCCTTTATAATGAATTAAGACGCCATTCTCAATTGGCTTGACATCATATACTTCTCGAGATATATATTTTCCTGGATTTTTATAGAATCCCTTTGTAAAATTTAAAAAAGCACTTTCAGGAAATGACTTTTTGTATGAAGCAGTATAGTATTCTGTAAATTTGTCATAATTGTTTTCATTTAATCCTTCCATAGTTCTATCCATAATTGGATCTGTTATTTTTATTGCTGATTCTTTATCAAAATCCTTGATTACTGTGCATCCTGCAAATAGTATTATAAGCGACAATAGCAAAAAAACAATTAATTTCTTCATATACTTGCTTAGATGATTTACTTTTAAGACTTATTGAGAAATTTTATCTAAATTAGGAAACAATTAATTTTATAAATATGTTATAAATTTCAGCGTCAAGTGAAATTGAATGCATCTACTATTTCTAATAGGGATTGGAGGTTTCATAGGGGCAATCCTAAGGTATCTGATAAGTGGCTGGGCTCAAAATGGAGCTACGACATTTCCATTGGGCACATTAACAGTTAATGTGTTAGGAAGCTTTATTTTAAGTTCGATTCTTTTTATCTCTGAATATAGGGGGGTCATAAGTGATGAAACAAGAATATTTCTAACTATAGGCCTTCTAGGGGCTTTCACGACTATGTCAACTTTTAGCTATGAGTCGTTTAGATTATTAGAATCTAGGGATTTTTTTTACTTTACTCTCAACATTATAGGCACTATCTTTTTAACTATGTTTGCCATATACATGGGTAAGATTTTAGTAATAACGTTGGGAGGCGTTAAATGAAAAAAGAATCTGAGGCAACGCTCCTTAGGATTTTTATTGGTGAATCTGATAGATATGAAGGAAAGCCATTACATAGATACCTTGTTGAATTATTCAGAAAAGAAGGATTGGCAGGTGCCACAGTACTAAGGGGTGTAGAGGGATTTGGGAAAAATAGCAGATTTCGTACTACTTCTATCCTAAGATTATCAACAGATTTGCCTATAGTAGTTGAAGTTGTTGACTCAAAGGAGAGAATTGATAGAATTAAACCATTACTTAACGATATAATCAAGCAAGGACTAATTACTGAGGAAAAAGTCAGAATTATAATGTACGAAGGTAGCGAAAAGGAAAATATATCTTATAACGAATATTAATCCCGATTATTCTCATCAATAATAATTTATATTCTAAAATAATTAATAATACAAATTTTCAAGGGTCTTAAAAAATAATTATAAGCGCCGAGGAAGGGATTTGAACCCTTGTGGTGGCGAGCACCAGCGGTTTTCGAGACCGCCGCCTTACCTAGCTAGACTACCTCGGCCTAAAATGGTATTCTGAAATTCTTTCCAGAGTAGACTGCACTTTCTCCTAGATATTCTTCTATCCTTAGTAATCTATTGTATTTTGCACAACGTTCGCTTCTAGAGGGGGCTCCTGTTTTTATTTGTCCAGATGATATCCCAACAGCAATATCTGCTATCATTGTATCTTCAGTTTCACCACTTCTGTGGCTCACAACAACGGAATAACCGCTTCTATATGCAAGACTTGCAGTATCAATAGCTTCTGTAAGAGAACCTATTTGATTTACTTTTAATAGTAGGGAGTTACAAGCTCCTTTTTTTATGCCCATTGACAATCTATTCTTGTTAGTAACAAAAAGATCATCACCCACAATTTGTATTTTTTTGCCTAACTTTTTTGTTATCTCTACAAACCCTTCAAAGTCATCTTCTGCCATTGGATCTTCTATCGAAATAATTGGATATTTTGAGCTTACATCTGCAAATAAATCAACTAAATCTCCGGAGCTCATCTTCTTTCCCATTGTATTGTAAGTATTTGTTTTCTCATCATAGAATGTAGAAGATGCAGTATCTAGTGCAATTTTAACAACATCTTTATACGATAGCTCTTCAAGAGTTGACATTATTACTTCCAGAGGTTCAGATATTTCTTTCATTGGAGGGGCATATCCTCCTTCATCCCCCACATTAGTTGAACTCCTCCCATATTTTTTTGCAATGATTTTTTTCATATGATGATAAACTTCAGCACAAATTCTCAAAGCCTCTGAAAAAGAGTTAGCGCCTACTGGCATTATCATGAATTCTTGGAAATCAAGTTCATTTCCAGCATGTTCTCCACCATTTATTACATTCATCATAGGTACTGGTAGAATATAGGTGTTTAACCCACCAATATACTGGTAAAGAGGAATATTAATTGTATCCGCAGCACATCTTGCAGCAGCAAGAGAAACAGACAATATGGCATTGGCACCAAAATTATTTTTATTTTCCGTTCCGTCTTCTTCTATCATTACTCTGTCTATTTCCCTCTGTTTTCTGATATCCATTCCTATTAGTAAAGGAGTAATAGTTTCATTAACATTTCTGACAGTGTTCAAAACGCCTTTTCCACCATATCGATCATTTTTATCTCTGAGCTCTAAAGCTTCATGTTTTCCAGTTGAAGCGCCAGAAGGAACTATCGCTGAACCATAACCCCCTCCCGTAATAATTTCTGTTTCAATAGTTGGATTTCCTCGGGAATCTAGAACTTCTCGAGCTTTTATGTCTATAATCTCAAACATCTCAAAATCTTTTGCACTGAGCATCAAAACACCTTCATTAATTTAATAAATAGGTAAATTTTAAGGTTTTCCATGAACATTGAAGGTCTTCCCCTCACAAAAGGAGATATTTGTCTTCTTCAATCAAAGGGATATAGCAAATTATATCCTCCTCAAGAAGAGGCGGTTATTAAAGGTCTTCTATCGGATAAAAATCTTATTCTCGCAATACCTACTGCATCAGGTAAAACCCTAATCGCAATTCTAGCTATCTTAAAATCACTAAAAGAAGGCAAGAAGGCCATATATTTAGTACCATTAAGAGCATTAGCCGATGAAAAATATAGGGAATTCAAAGAATTGGGATTGAACGTCGGGATATCAACGGGAGATTATGATCATCTTGATTATACCCTAAAAAAATATTCTGTATTAATCCTAACTATTGAACGTTGTGATTCTCTTTTAAGAAATGATACTGATTTTTTCAATGATTTTTCATTAGTTATTTATGATGAAATTCACTTAATCGATTCTCCCAACAGGGGAGCAACACTTGAGATAGTTATTTCAAAGTTATCAGATAAAAGAATAATCGGATTATCTGCAACAATCTCAAATGCAGATGAAATAGCTTCATGGCTAAAAGCAGTTTTAGTGAAATCTGAATGGAGACCCGTACCTTTGAAGAAAGGAGTTCTCCTAAATAAGATAATATTTTTTGAAAATGAAGAAAAAGATATTGGGCCTGTAGAAGACCCAGTTTACCAGTTATCAAAAGATTCTATAGATGACGAAGGCCAGGTTTTAATTTTTGTAAATAGTAGAAGAGCAGCCGAATCTACATCAGAAAAGCTCGCAAAAAGATTTTCTATACTTAATAACGAAGGAGGATTTTCAGATACTACATCTGGCAAGAAGCTAGAAAAATTATTTCGGCATGGGATAGGATTTCATCACGCTGGTTTATTATCCGAAGACAGAAAAAAAGTTGAAGATTTTTTCATTAATAATTTAATAAAAATCATCGTAGCAACTCCTACTCTTGCAGCTGGCGTAAATCTACCTGCAAGGAGAGTTATAATAAAGGATTATTTTCGATTTGATTCAAATTTTGGATCAATAAAGATACCTAGAATTGAAATAGCCCAAATGATGGGGAGGGCTGGAAGGCCAAAATATGATTCTACTGGTGAGGCTATATTAATTGCAAAAAGAGAAGAAGAAAAAGATTTTTTGTTTAAAGAATATATAGAATCTGAACCCTTCCCAATATCGTCAAAACTTGCAACTGAAGGTGGATTAAGGGCACATGTTCTTTCTCTTATTGCATCAGAATTCGTTAAAGACAGAGGAGACCTACACAATTTCTTCAATAGAACATTTTATGCCTTTAAGGAAGATCCTGAATTAATTGTTCCCTTAATCGATAAGAACCTTGATTTTTTAATAGAAAATAGCCTTTTAGAAAAAGATTTTTCATCAACTCCTTTGGGTTCTGTAGTCTCAAAACTATACATTGACCCTAAATCTGCAATTATAATGAGAGATGGCATACTGAAAGACAGATTTAATGATATAGGAATCCTTCATTTACTATGTGCTACTCCTGATATGCCAACGCTTTACTTAAGAAAAAAAGAGTTTGAAGTTTATCATGAAGCACTTTCAGAGTTCTGGGAGAAGATTATTACAGATATTCCTGATTCCACTTACGAAGAAGCAGAATTTGAATTTTTCATATCCCAATTCAAAACGGCAATGCTTTTTTATGATTGGATAAACGAAGAAAAAGAAGAGGTATTAGTATTAAAATATGGGATTGGCGAGGGAGATTTACAGAGACTTAGAGATAATATGGATTGGCTTTTGTATTCACTTGAAAGAATAGGCCATATATTTAGGAGAAATGTTTCCCAAATAAAAACTTTAAGAACGAGAGTCAAATATGGTATTAAAGAAGAATTAATAGATCTTGTTGAACTAAAAGGTATTGGAAGGATAAGAGCCAGAAGATTATATAACGAGGGAATAAAAAATAGAAATATGGTGAACATCGATAATCTACCTTCTATTAAAAAAATATTGGGAGAAAGAATTTCCGAAGCTCTAGTTTCTGGAAAACATTATGATGAAAGAGGATTAAAGCAAACTAAGATAGACGAATTTTAGAAAAATAAACCATAAGTTTAAATAATATATTCACTTATAAACATTATATTTTAATGATTAAAGAGGGATATATATGGATTTAATGTCGGGTGCTGAAGGTCAGTTTACCAATAAACTATTAGTGGATATTTCTGGTACGATAAAAGGATTTGTAAAAAATGTTGACATTGAGATGGTCGAAGGTAAAATTCTTATTCATATGAAACTTGGGCAGAGTGCCGAGAGTTATGGCCTTTCTCGTTCAGAATCAAAACTTTTGAGATTTGAAACAAAGATAACTTTGGTAGCAGATGAAATAGTATCTGTAGGAAAAGATTGTATAGTGGTATCAAAGGGGAAACTTCCTCCATTAGAAGAAATAAAAAAAGCGAAAATGTACAAAGCAGAAAATGATAGTCTGAAAATAAAGCTCAACGAGTTAAATGATGAAGTTGAAAACTCATTAAGAAAACTGAAAGTCTTAAAAGAAGATAAATCTGAACTTGAATTTAAATTGAATAAAATGCTTAAAATGGAAGAAGAATTTAACGAATTAAGACTGAAATGTGCAAAACAAGAGGGAGAACTAGAAGCATCTAAAAGATTTATTCAAAAACTTGATGCTAACGATCCCATAATCAAATCTTCTCCATTTGTTGTTTCTGAACCATCGTACAAACCAATTGAAGATGAGATTGAAGAAACACTTGATCTAGATAAACAAACTAAATTTGATGAGATAATGAAGGACGAATTTGCTCTTTTTGGAGAAGAAGAGAAGTTAGAAGATGAACCAAGAGAGTTAAATTTTACAAAAGAAAGAAATATTTCGGTAAACGAAACTTCTACTGATGGTGACGAATGTGTATCTAACAATTCATTTGGGAAAGAAAATCCATTCAAGAAATTTAGTAAAGAATATAAAAAAGAGGACGACCTATAAAATATATTAAAAGCCTAATAGTTCTGCCCCAAAAATCTGTAATAGTATGCCGACTACAATGACGAAAACACAGATCACGACTACTATTTCAGGACGGATTTTTAATCCTCCTTCATCTTCATCAAAATATCTGATGAGTCCAGCACCAGTTGCGGGCATAGCACCCCCAACAGCCTGCGGTTTTCTCTTTACCATATAATCACTAACAAAAAAAAGTTTATTCATTATATAAATTTATCGTAATGAGGGAGTAAAATGAATTTAGACGAAATTATAATAAGGGATTTCTTAAAATTCAGTATACCTAGCGATAGGGCCCTTGCAATAGAAACAATGAAGAAAAATGATATATCTGAGCTAATCGCATTAAAAGAAGGCACTGACACATTTCTTGGTATTATTACTATTAATGACATACTTTCAAAACCAGAAGAAGAACAATTGGCCTTAATAATGAGGAGAGAAATCCCAGTTATAAATAAGAAAGATAATATTGAAAAAGTCATTTCATTATTTTTAAGTGGAGATTTTTATTATCTGCCCATAGTCGATAATGGCAATGTTATTGGTATTATCTCTTTAAAACAACTACTTCCTTTAGTCAGTAAAAAGTATAAACTTAAAAAATCAATCACCGAGTATATCGATCACAATTATTTTATGAGCGTATGGGAAAAAACTCCCACGTATATTGCTTCTAAAGTAATGTTGAACTTTAAAGTTTCATTTCTTGGCGTTCTTGACGAAAAAGGAAAATTTGTAGGGTTATTAGATACGACAGATATGATTCATTCAGGAGAAATAATAAGTGGGATAACCGAATCAGATGCTACAAAAGGCGAGTCTGGAGATGATTGGGATTGGAACTGGAAATCCTCAGTGCTAATAGGCACTAGTAATTTCTATTTGCCAAATAAACCAGTTTCAAACTATTTGAAAAAGGAATATTCGACAATTAATCAGAATTTATCAATATCTCAAGCTATTGAAACGCTTCAAAAAGACGGAACAAGATATATTGCCGTAATTGGGGAAGATAATGCGCTTATTGGTATCCTGAGAGATGTTGACATTCTCAAGGCTTTTAAAGGCTTAATCTAGCCAGATTATAAGAGAAACATTTATATGCAATCTTAAGACAACAACTTTAAATTTTGAAGGGGTAAAAATGGTAGAAACCATTATCAATGACAGTGTTATAGAGAGAGTTTCAGAAATTGCTAGATTAAAGCTTTCTGATAAAGAAAAAGAAAAATTCCGCGAAGAATTTGAGAGAATTCTTGAAGAATTTTCAATTATTGATGAGATTAAAGTTGGCGAAAAAGAACTTTATTATGTAGTAGAAAACGTCAATGTTTTGAGAAAAGATTCAGAACCAAAACCCTTCAATAATATTAATAGAATTAGATCTAACTTTAATAAAATAGAAGACGATTTTATAGTCGTTCCAAGAAATCTTTGATTTAGTGATATCATGTTTACTAGAGATCTCATTGAGGATTTATTATCCAAGTCAGTAGAAGAACATCTTCATAAAAAAATTGAAGAGATTGAAAAAAGGAATAAGGAAATAAACGCTTTTATTACCTTGGGTACCGAGGAAGCCGAAAAATCTTCAAAGGAAATCCAAAAAAAAATAAATAATGGAACTCAGGGAAAGCTTTCTGGTCTTGTTGTTTCTATTAAAGATAATATTGCAGTCTATAATACTAGAATGACTTGTGGTTCAAAAGTATTGGAGAATTATATAGCGCCCTACGATGCAACTGTTACTAACTTGATTAAGAAGGAAGATGGAATCATAATTGGTAAGTGTAACATGGATGAATTTGCATGTGGCTCAGATGGGACTTCTTCTTATTTTGGGCCAACTAAAAATCCTAGAAATATTGATTATGTGCCTGGGGGGAGTTCTTCAGGAAGTGCAGCCTCAGTTGCTGCTGATTTTTCTGATCTATCTATAGGTAGCGATACAGGCGGTTCAATAAGATGCCCCGCAAGTTTTTGTGGGGTATATGGTTTCAAACCAAGTTATGGATTAGTTTCTAGATATGGTCTTTCCGATATGGCCATGAGTCTAGAAGGCCCAGGCCCTTTTGCAAAAGATACTTATGGAATAGCACTTTTACTTGACGTCATTTCTGGTAAAGACCCCAGAGATACTGTAACTGTTCAAAGTAATAACTCATACCTCAAAACAGTTGAAAACTTCAAAGATGGCGATATTAAAAACATGAAAATTGCATACGCTAAAGAGTTCTTTGAAGGGGTAGATGAAAACATAAAAAACATGATACTTGACAAAATTGGAATGCTTGAATCCCAAGGCGCAAGAATAGAAGAAGTTTCCCTTCCAAATATTAAATACTCTATACCTATATACTATTTAGTTGTGTTCAGTGAGTTTTCATCAGCAATGTCGAAATTTGATGGATTTAAATACGGCCATTATGCAGGAGGCCAAGATATAGTAGAAGCCGTTTCTAATACAAGAGAAACTTCAATGGGGACTGAAGTCAAGAGAAGGGTTCTGCTTGGAACATTTATAACAATGGAAGAGTTTAAAGGAAGATGGTACACAAAAGCTTTGAAGGCAAGAAGCGCCATTAAAGAGGATTTTAAAAGAATTTTTAATTCATATGATTTACTTATTGGCCCAACTATGCCTACGCTCCCTTGGAAAATAGGAGAAAGAATCTCCGATCCCCTAGCTATGTATTCTTCAGACATACTTACTGTGAGTGCAAATCTTGCAGGTATTTGCGCCTCAAGTCAGCCTGTCGGCGAAGTAAAAGGTCTTCCCGTGGGATTACAACTTCACGCCGATAGCTTATCTGAATCTAAATTGCTTAAAGGCATGAGGGCAGTAGAAATAGCATGCGGGGGAATGTAATTGCAGATTCACGAAGACAAATACAAAGATTTGAACCTAAAAATAGGTCTTGAAATACATGTCCAATTGAAAACTAATCAAAAGATTTTTTGTGAGTGCTCATCAGACTATATTAATTCCCCTCCAAACAATAATATTTGCCCAATATGCACGTCACAACCTGGATCAAAGCCTATGGGGATAAATGAAACGGCATTAGAAAATCTCCTAAAAATAGGTTTATTCTTAGGTTGCAAAGCATACGAAAAACCTTTCTATGTCCAAAGAAAACATTATTTTTATCCTGATCTACCTTCAAACTATCAGAGGACATCCCAACCTATTTTAGGAAACGGTGTCTTTATGGGCGTTGGCATATGGGAGATACATATTGAAGAAGACCCAGGTAGGTACGAACTCAGAGAGGGTAAAGTTGACTTTAACAGATCGGGTGTACCCCTGGCAGAAATAGTAACTGCACCCGATATAAAATCCCCTGAGTATGCAAGAGAATTTTTGAGAGACCTTTTGTTATCCCTTGAATATTTAGGTGTGATAAGAGGAGAATCAGGATCCATTAGAGCAGATGTTAACATCTCGATAATGGGTGGAAATAGAATTGAAATAAAAAATGTCAACTCTGTGAAGGGTATCTACAAAGCTTTGAAATATGAGATTGTTAGGCAGAAAGCTGTTCTACAGAGAGGCGGAACAATAACGATGGAGACAAGGCATTTTGATGAAGCAAGCATGATAACTAAAACCTTGAGGAAAAAAGAAACAGTTGCTGACTATAGGTATATCCCTGACCCAGATCTAGTTCCAGTTTATATTAGCCCTGAGATGCTAAATGAAATTGAGTCAGTACTCCCAGAATCCCCTCATGCGAAAAAGAAGAGATTTATGGAAGAATATTCATTAGGGGAAGAAATAGTTGATTCTTTGATATCTGATCTTTATCTATCTGATTTATTTGAAGAGTCTGCAAAAAATTCAAATCCTCTTGAAGCGGGTAAGTGGTGCGCAACTGAACTTAAACGAAGATTAAATGAAAAAAACTTGTCAGTTTCAACATCAAAAATTAACCCAAAACACATATCTGATATGGTAGGATTCATCGAAAGAGGAGAACTTTCTGTGAAAAATGCTAAGTGGATTATTGAAGATGCTGTTGATAGTGGTGAAGAAATCCCAGTGCTCATGGATAAAAAGAACTTTTATCAGATTAGTTCTGAGGATACATTAGTTGAAATAATAGAAAAGGTTATAGCTGATAATCCAAAAGCTGTTTTAGACTTTAAATCTGGAAATCAAAATGCATTACACTTTTTATTTGGCAAAGTTGTCAATGAAACAGAAGGCAGGGCAGAACCTTCAAAAACAATAAAATTACTTAAAGATAAATTATGTGCGGTGGCTTAAATGCTTAAAAGAACATGTTATTCAAATAATTTAAAAGATGGCGAGGAAATTGTACTCGCTGGATGGGTTCATGAGAGAAGGGACCTCGGCGGGATTAAATTCATTTTATTAAGAGATAGAGAGGGAATTGCCCAGATTACTGCACCTAAAAAGAAAGTCTCTGAAGAGATTTTTAAATTAATGGATTCTTTAGGGAGAGAATGGATCATTGCAGTTAAAGGAAATACAAAAGCATCCCCCCAAGCTCCAGGTGGGCTTGAAGTGATACCTAGCGAAATAGAAATAATAAATATGGCAGAAGCAAATCTTCCACTTGACCCATCTGAAAAAGTTGATGCGGATATTGACACAAGACTCGACAACAGATTCATGGATATACGAAAACCAAGAGTAACTGCTATTTTTAAGATTAGAAGTGAAATCTTAAGGGCTGCAAGAGAGTACCTTTTGAGCCAAGCATTTGTAGAAATTCAAACTCCAAAGATAAGCGCTTCAGGAACTGAAGGTGGAACCGAACTTTTTCCACTCTCATATTTCGAAAGAGAAGCTTTTCTAGCACAGTCTCCCCAGCTATACAAACAGACTATGATGGCTACTGGGATGGACAGAGTTTTCGAGATGGCTCACTACTTTAGAGCTGAAGAGTCCAACACACGAAGGCACCTTTCAGAATCTGATGCTGTAGATATAGAAATGTCATTTATTGAAAACGAAGACGATGTAATCTATATCCTTGAGAATCTAGTTTCTCACATCTTGAAATGCGTTAACGATACTAAAAAGAATGAACTCGCTTTATTGGGTGTCGAAGTAAATATTCCTTCTACACCTTTTAGAAGAGTCAAATATGAAGAGGCAATATCTCTTCTTCAAGAAAGTGGATTTAATGTACACTATGGTGAAGATTTAGGTACAGAATCAGAAAAAGCTTTAGGAAATATTGTCAAAGAAAAATATGGTGATGATCTTTACTTCTTGACAAAATACCCCCTATCCACTAAACCATTTTATACTAACTTTGATGGCGAGATAGCAAGAGCATTTGATTTGGACTATAAAGGTGTTGAAATAAGTTCAGGTGGTCAGAGGATTCATAATGTAGAAGTTCTTAAAACAAGAATAAAAGAAAAAGGACTGCCTGTATCATCCTTTGAAGCATATCTCAAGCCTTTTAGATATGGAATGCCGCCACATGGTGGATTTGGTCTTGGTATAGATAGGCTCATAATGCAGATGCTTAACCTAGAGAATATACGAGAGGGCGTGTTATTCCCTCACGATAGAAGAAGACTTGAACCATAGAATATTTTATTTATTTTTATAAATTACTTTTTCATATTTATGGTAATAACGATAAAAATTTATATTCATTAAATTATTATTTGAATAAAGTTTATAAATTCTATAAAATAATCATAGTTTATGGGCGGAATTAAATATTATAGTACTAACCGGAATATTAATGAGGCCGGATTTATACCATTTAAGGGGCTTGTGAGTTTTAAAGATGCACTTATGATGGGTCAGGCTCCTGACGCCGGGCTATTCATGCCTGAGAGAATCCCTAATATTTCAAAAGGTGAGCTTGAAGATCTAAGAGAAAAGAGATATTTTGAAGTAGCTCACACAATTTTAGAGAAATTCCTTTATGGTGACATTGAATCTGATCATCTATTTAGATTATGTAAAGAAGCATACAATTTTAGAGTGCCAATAGAAAAAGTACACGATAGAAAGTATGTTCTAAGACTTGACCAAGGCCCAACTGCTTCCTTTAAAGATTTTGCCGCTAGAATGATGGCTCGACTAATGGGCGCACTAAAAGATGAAAAAAAATCATTGAACATTCTTGTTGCAACTTCTGGGGACACAGGCAGCGCAGTCGGCGAAGCGTTCAAAGGAGTAAAAGGGATAAATGTATTTATTCTATACCCTGAGGGGGAAGTATCAGGCAGACAGAAAAAACAACTTGATACAATAGGTGATAATGTAACAACACTTGCTGTTGACGGCAAATTTGACGATTGCCAGAATCTTGTAAAAATGGCATTTCAGGACAAAGACTTGGCCAATTTGAATCTAACATCTGCCAATTCAATAAACATAGGAAGAATTCTCCCACAGATGATATATTTTTTTTATGCATATCTTCAAAAATCCGAAGAAGGTGAAAAAATTCTAATTTCTGTTCCGTCAGGAAACTTTGGAAATTCTCTTGGATGTGAATTTGGTAGGAGGATGGGATTACCTCTTCATAAACTCGTAATGGCAGTAAACGAAAATGATGAGTTTCCTAGATATCTAAATAATGGAAATTATCAAAAACTTTCTCCTTCAAAAGCTTGCATATCTAGTGCAATGAACGTAGGGCACCCCTCAAATTTAGCAAGGTTCTTTGAACTTTATGGGGGCACTGTAGATAAATCTGGTAAAGTTCACAAATACCCTGACTTGAAAAAAATGCAAACAAATTTATTTTCGGTAAGCATATCCGATCAGAAAACAAAAGACACAATAAAAAATGTTTACGAAAAATACAACGTAGTTCTAGAACCACATGGAGCTGTGGGTTGGGCTGGACTTGAAGCATATTACCATGATAATGGTGATTATCCACTATCAATTTCTTTAGAAACAGCACATCCTGCAAAATTTCCTGAAGAAATTAAGTCACTCCTAAGTTTTGAGCCAGAACTACCAGAATCAATGAAAGATGTAGACATGAGACAGGGCTGTCCAATAAGAATAGAAAATGACTATTTAAAATTAAAAAAATTCTTGGAATCTACACTAGAAAACAAGTAATATCCGGATATTTTTATTTTTATTGTATATTAATCAAAAATTTTTTTTATTACCGCAATATTTAAATGTATATAAATATAATGAATATATATTATGGAGGAATAATATGGAAAGCAAAGGGGAGAGGATTGTAAACCTTGACCCAACAACTAGGCATGAAGGGCATGCAAAACTTGTTCTTCATGTAGATGAGGAAGGGATAGTTGAAAGAGCATATTATATCTCAACGACAATGGTAAGAAGCTTCGAATCATTGACATTGGGTAGGACTTATGAGTTTACTCCAAGAGCTTCAATGAGAATATGTGGATTATGTCCAGTATCTCATGCTGAAGCATCATGCCAAGCCCTTGAAGGGGCGTTTGGGCTTGAAATATCTCAAGATGCATTAATATTAAGAGAGATTCTAGGCCTTGCAAGTAAGATGCAAGACCATGCACTTCACCAATTTCTAATTCTTGATGACATAGTAGACAATGAAAAAATTAAAAAGGAGTCCATAGAGAGGATCCAAGAATTGAGAAGAATCGGACAAAAAATGAAGGATATTGTAGGGGGAGAAGCAATTCATCCTTCAAATTACTGCGTAGGTGGATTTAATACCAATATAAGTCAGAGAGCAGCTGCAAGTTTGTATAGGCTTGTAAGAAAGTATGAGAAGAACGCACACCTACAGAAAGATTTGTTTATCGAGACAATTGAAAAGAAACTTGAAAATTTACCAAATAATATCGGTATATCTAATTCTAGTATTTTGGCCACACACATGACTTACGGAGATCGAAAAGAAATTAATCTCGAAGCAATAAGAGAAGTAATCCCCTCTAGATTTTATGGAAAAGAGGAAGAAGGTAGAACAACAAATACAATGATTCCTCTTTATTATGGGGAAACAGTTGAAACAGGCCCGAGAGCAAGATTTATCAAATTTAAGAGATTTTCTGGCGATTCCGCTTTATATATCAACGTTGCAAGAGCAAGAGAAATGCTAGTTATGGTATATCGGGCCGAGGAACTTTTGGACCAGTTGGATGTCAACGGTAAAACAAAACCTGACCACATTACTGTTAAAGAAGGGGAAGGGGTAGGAGTTTACGAAGCCCCAAGAGGAACTTTAATTCATATGGCAAAAACGGACCACAACGGGATAATGAGGGATTACAGGATAATATCTCCTACAACTTGGAATATTCCAACCATAGGCAAGGCCATAGAAGGTTCTCCTCAAGAATATGCCGAAATCATCATGAGGTCCTATGATCCGTGTCTTGATTGTGCAACACATTATATAATTGTTAAGGACACAGATGGCAAGGTCATCGAAAGGAGGTATTTGCAATGAATTACTTAATAAAAGAGAATCTTGTATTGGGTTGCGGTAATCCTCTTTTTGGTGATGACGGATTCGGACCAGAATTTGTTAGAAGAATCAAAGATGAAAAAATTGAAAATAAGTTTAAAAATCTCGCTGTGATAGATTGCGGTTCTGGCATATCGCCCTTTTTAAATCTAATCAATTCTTCAAAACACAAAATAAAAAATCTGTATATAATCGACTGTGGAGATTTCAAGGGAAAAATTGGGGATGTATTGATTTTGGATGGGAAAGAGATAGCTTCTCAAGATTTCATAAAATCTTCACATAGTATGAATGTTCCACACGAAATAAATACATTTTCTTCTAATGTCAAGTTAATATTAGTTCAGGGAAACGTAGATCCAAATAGCATGGACCTTGAGATGAATGAAGAAGTTCGGAATGCCATTGATAAAGTTCAAAATATTATTATTAGTTTTATGGAGGGAGCGCAGTGAAACCAAAAGTTGGCGTATTTCAGCTAGCATCATGTTCGGGATGTCTTTTGTCTCATCTAGATACTGGAAAGATTACAGAATTTCTTGATGAATACGATGTAAAATATTACCCGCTAGTTATAGACGCTCGAAAAATCCCCGAAGAATTAGATCTAGCCGTATTTGAGGGTGCGGTAGGGACGATTGAAAAAGGGCACATGAAACTTGTAACAGACATAAGACAAAAATCAAAAAAAGTTGCAGCTTTAGGAGCATGTGCTGTAACTACCGGAATACTAATGCACTCTGCAGGAAATCAAATGCCTATGCCAGAAACAGATGCTTTTTTACCAATTAGTGAACTCGTAAAAGTAGATTATGCCATACCTGGATGTCCACCCAGTCCTGAAATCATCGAAAGATTTTTTGATGCGTTTCTAAGAAACGATGAAAATTATCTCCAAGCTTTCACAAACATTGAAGAGAATTCGGAGGTTAATATTAGGTATATAACCCAAAGAGCACTTTGTATTTCATGCGGACTTTGTACTGCAGTATGTCCCACTTTGGCTTTATCGGATATAGAAGGAAAACCGGTTTTAAGGGACGAAATATGTGTAAAATGTGGGGAATGCAGATTCCAATGCCCAAGAAGTTACATGCCCCTAGAATACATAAATGAAACGGTCTTTAAAGATGAAAGCACCTCCATTGATGAATATCTTGGGAGATATATGTCAATCTATACAGCAAGAGCCACTAATCAAGAGATATTAAAAACTGCACAAAGTGGCGGAACAACAACAGCGCTTATGAATTATTGTCTTGACTCTAGAATAATTGACGGCATTTTAACAGGCGGTAAAGACAAAGAGAAATACTGGCTTGCAAGGTCTGCGCTTGTAACAGATTACGATGAACTCCTTGAAACAACTGGAACAACATACAATCTTTGCCCAACATTAAACATATTAAAAGATGCTGCAACTTCAAACTATCTAAAAAATATAGCCATAGTTGGGCTTCCATGTGTTCATCAGGCAGTAAGAAAACTTGAGATATACCCCCTATCTCTCAGAAGTGTAATTGACAAAATTTCCCTCAGAGTTGGATTGTTTTGTACACATAATTTTAGGTATAATGCAATGCTAAAGATGATGGAGGAATTAGGCGAAATACGGGCTGAAGATACATACAAAGTAGATATAGGCGCTGGCAATTATGTCATCTATTCAGTTTCAGGAGATATCCAAAAGATACCCATAGATATAGTCAGGGAATATGAACAAGAAAGCTGTTCAATCTGCCCAGATTTCACTTCAGAACTTTCAGATATCTCAATCGGATCAATTGGGGCCCCCGAAGGGTGGAATACTGTAATCGTGCGAACTAAAACAGGCCAGAAAGCTTTTGAAGCAGCAGTCCAAGAAGGTTACCTTGAAATAGGAAAAGAAGGCAAGATGCCAGTTGATATAGAGATTGTAAAAAAACTTTCGAAGATTAAAAAGAACAGAAGTAAAAAGAAAATAGAGAAAAGAAAGATGTACAATCTAAAAGTTCCATTCTAGCGACAAGAATCCTCATGGATGACCAACTTTGGCTTTCTAAATTTTTAAATAATTAGTTTTTTATTTTTATTATTGTTTAGCAATATTTAATTTCTAATTTTTACATTGTCTACTATTTTTAGCGAAAACTTTATATATTAGTATAGCAATAATAATTAATATTACTGATATTATAGAGTATCATTAGCTGAAAAATTGAGGGCATTAAGATATGAATATGGCTAAAATAAAATTTTTAAATATTCAAAAATCAAAAGTCATTCCTATATTTTTTTTAATCTTGATACTCATATCTGTTGTTTCTGCCAATGAAATGTCTGTGAAATTCACAAACAAGCCGAAGGGCGATATGATAATGTCTATGAGATTAATTGATCATTCTCAAGATTCCGTGGGAAAACTACTTGTCACAACTGGATTCAAAAGAGGGGAATCGTATGAAAATGGGTATATTTATCTCTTCAACTATAATGGTGAAATACTTTGGAATAAAGAAATAGGCAATGTTGATGGAACAATGAGCTCGATAAGGGATTCACTTCCAAACCCTCCCGACGTTGATATAACAAGATTCTACCCAAAAGATGCATACGGTGTTGATTTTAATGGTAATGGGCAAAAAGATATTCTACTCTTAACTGAATCACATTTTTACATACTTACTGAACAGGGCATGGGTAAGAAATACTTCAAATCTGTACCAATGAAAGAAATTAAATCTGCAGATATATTCGGAGAAGGTAAAGAAGTTGCTCTTTTAGCGGGTGTCAATGCAAGTATGATTAGTTATAACGGATATGATTACACTTTTTCAACAATTGCAAAACCATCAAAACCCCTAAGTAGCATCACTTCTGCAAATCTTGATTCTGACATTGAAAGAGAGATTATAGTAGGGGGAGAAAATATCTCAGGTGAGGGAAATATATCTGTTTATGATTACAACTCTTCAACAGCCAATTGGACTAAGATACACTCTTACATTACTGGTGCAGGCATGACCATTAAGAAAGTTATAGCAATAAATCTCGATAATGGAAGCGAATACCAAGTAGGTGATGAAAAAATAGAGATTCTTGCACTATCTGAGAAATACGTTTACTGTTTCCATACAAAAGATGGTGGTACTCTTAATCTTTTGTGGTTATATCCAATAAAACAGGGGTCTGATCTCCTAGTGGCAAACATTATTGGAGATGGAAATCTAGAAGTAATCGCAGCAGGAGAAAAAGTTTATGTTCTTGATAAAACAGGCGCAAGAATATGGGAGAGTAATTTAGGTAAGGTCATATCAAATATTCATTCCTCTGATCTTAATGAAGATGGGCATGGTGAAATTGTTGCAGGCGCTTCTTCCACATATAGGTCTAACAAGGCTTATGGGGAGATATTTCTTTTAGATGGACTAGGCCATCTTTTATGGCAATCTAATGAGAATTACATGACCGAATATGTTGTCATCAAGGATATGGATCATAATGGAACTCTTGATTTAATTATAGCTAATTATACAAATGTTATTTCTGGCTATGAAAACATGATGGGTGCAAATAAGGCTGATATGTATTTCAGTCAGGCATTGGCTTCTTTTAACAATGAAAATTATAGAGACGCTCTTGTATATTTTAAAGTAGCAAGAGAAGAGTATAAAAAAGATAAAAATACCAACAAAACCTTAGAAGCAGACGATTATATCCAGAAGTGCGAGCTTTTTTTGAACACTGGCTCTTCTTATGAAATGGGGGTATACTTCTTTGGTATGGGAGAATACCAGAAGTCAATACTTTATTTTGAAGAGGCAAAAAAAGCATCAATTAACAAACAAGACTTTGATGCGGCATTAAAAGCAGATGAGATGATTGAAAAGGCAAATAGGTATGTGGAAGCTCAGAATTATTTAGACGAGGCCAATAAATATGTTTCCGAAGAAAACTTTGACAAAGCTTATTCATCCTATAACAATGCACTCGTAATTTACCAAAGGCTAGGGGATAATCAAAAAATTACTCTTATTCAGAATAACATGTTAAAAATTGATAATTATAAGAAAGCTTTAGACTATTTTGACATGGGAAAGAGCTATTTCTCTTCAAAAGACTATCAAAATGCAAAATCATACTTTCAAAAAGCAAGTGCAGAATTCAATAATCTTGGCGATGTAGGGAGAGTATCTTCATGTGAAGATTATATCTCCAAATGCAACCAACTTCTAGAATCATCCAAAGGGATAAGTTCTGTTAATAACATGCTTCTTTATGGCGGAATACTTATAGGATTCTTACTTTTGATAGTATTACTACTATTTTTCTTACTGCTTAAGTGACCAAAACGTTTTTTAATCAATATCTTACTTTCTCATTATGCCCAAACTTTCATTAAGAGAAGTTTTTTCTGTTTCAAGCCAGAGTCTTCATATCTTGCTATTCCTACCTTTCTTAATTCCAACACTCTTCTATATCCTAATAACGTCTTACCTTTTTCAATACCTCGGCGAAGGTCTACTATTATTCCAAAAAGGCGGAGATGCACTGGCGTTTGTCTACCAATGGGCCGTATTTATTCTAATTGCATTATTGATTTATTTAATTCTCATGATATTTGCATTTAATCTTTCTTCAATTTTATTAAGGGACTATGCAACTAGCGGTAAAAAGAACTACATAAATTCAATAAAAGAAGCATATTCCAAGATCTTTAAAGTTCTGATTGTAAATATAATGGCGTTTATCATATTTTTAACAGGCATTTTATTCTATGCTGTTCACCCTATCCTCCTGATAATGGGATTCTTTTTAGCACCTTTCCTTTCCTTTGTTTCCCCTTCAATAGTAATAGATAACTTGCCCCCCTTCAAAGCGATAAAAAATAGTTTATTATTGGCTTTACATTATACAACGCCTGCTTTTTTCATATTCCTATCTTCATTTTTTGTATTAGTTGCAATCCCTCTATCTATTTCATCTCTCCTATACTACTTTTTTTCAGCCGATTTATTGGGAAAATTTATTATATATGGAATTCCCATATTAGAAATGATATTTGCAACATATATTGCCATATTACTAACAGTTGCATATCTCAACTACAGAGGGTATTAAATGCTCTACAAAGAGCTTGTCGATGTGTATGAAAAATTAACTTCAACTAACTCTAAACTTGAGAAGAGAGATATATTATCTGATTTCTTTTTAGTAGTACCTGATGAGATTTTACCTTTTGTTACGGGTCTACTGGCAGGATATGTTTTCCCCAAATGGACTGAAAAAGAACTGGGCATAGGTCCAAAACTTTTGTTGAAAGTTATATCTAAGATAACAGGGATAACTGAAGAAAAAGTTGAAGAATTTGTATACTCTTCGGGTGACTTTGGAGAAGGAATTGAAAAGGCCATAGAACAAAAAAAACAACAAACATTCTTTGACATTAAAATCGAAATAACATACCTAATGGATCTTTTTGAAAAAGTCTCTGCCTATGGGGGGAAGGGCTCTCAAGACAAAAAAATAAAGTATCTTTCCGAACTATTTTCAGCAGCGTCGCCAATTGAGGCGAGATACCTATCCAAGACAATTCTTGAGCAGATGAGAACTGGAGCTGCAGAAGGAATAATTATTGATGCAATATCGAAGTTTTCAGGAATTCCCAAAAAAGATGTTGAAAAAGCTTATTTGTTGACAAATGATTTAGGATTAATAGCGCTCTATTCTAAAAAGGGGGTAGACGAACTCTCTAAATTGGACGTGACAGTGGGAAGGCCCTTAAAACCAATGCTTGCTCAAATAGGAGGTTCTATTGAGTTAGCCCTTAAAGATATAGACGAGCCAGAAATGGAAGTTAAATATGATGGAGCCAGGATTCAAGTACACAAATCTGGAGATACAATAAAAATATTCTCCAGGCGTTTAGAAAATATTACTGATGCACTGCCTGAAGTATTGTCTGAGCTAAAACAGACGTTAATCCCTGAGACTATTATATGTGAAGGCGAGGTAGTCGCATACAAAGATGGAAAGATAGCTCCATTCCAATATGTTTTAAGAAGGCTCAGAAGAAAATACCAGATATCAGAGCTATCTGAAAAAATACCCTTGAAACTTTTTCTTTTTGATTGTCTTTTAATTAAAAAAAGGTCTCTAATCGATTTAACATTAAAAGAAAGAAGAGATATTTTAGTTTCCTCAATAAAAGAATCAGAACTTGTAAAAATTGCTGAAAATAAGGTATCAAAAGATCCTTTAGAGATTAAAGATTTCTATAATAAATCTATTAATGAAGGGCATGAAGGCATTATGATAAAAGACTATTCATCTCAGTACCAACCTGGAGCAAGAGGTAAAAAATGGCTTAAAATTAAACGCACCTTGGAAACACTGGATTTAGTTATAATAGGGGCTGAATGGGGGGAGGGACGAAGAAAAAAATGGCTTTCGTCTCTACTTCTTGGTATAAGGGATGAAGAAGGTAAATTTTTAACAATAGGGAAAGTGGCAACAGGGCTTTCAGATGAGCTTTTCACTGAGATCACTGAACAACTGACGCCATTGATTTTGGAAGAAAAAGGCAAAACAGTAACCATAGTTCCAAAAATTGTCGTTGAAGTTCTTTATGATGAAATGCAGCATTCCCCTAAATACGAAAGTGGATTTGCACTGAGATTTCCCCGGGTATTGAGAATAAGGGATGATAAAGACGCCTACGATTCTGATACTATATCCCGTGCATTTGAAATATATGAAGCTCAAGAGAAAACTTTTTAAATAGATTGTAAACTAAAAAAATAATCAAGTTTACAATTGGTGTGCTAATGCTAAAATCAAAAGAACTTTCTCTCGTTGCTTTGTTTGCAGCGCTTACTGCGGTTGGAGGATTTATTTCAATTCCTTTTTATCCTGTACCTTTGACTCTTCAAGTATTTTTTGTCTTACTCTCTGGCGCAATTTTAGGTAAAAAATTAGGCGCGTTAAGTCAGATGATATATCTTGGGCTAGGCGCAATAGGGGCGCCAGTTTTCCACAATTTCACAGGTGGGATCGGAATTTTGCTTGGTCCAACTGGGGGCTTTATCATTGGCTTTGTGCCAGGTTCTTATGTGGCCGGTTTATTTTATGAAAAATTCAACAGCAATAAAATCCATTTTTCCGGGCTTTTACTATCTATAGTTCCAATATATGCAATAGGAGTCCTCTGGCTTTCGTTAATTACTGGGATGTCACTAGAAAAAGCTATTCTTGTGGGAGGAATTCCCTTTATTCCTGGAGATTTTGTAAAGTCAATTATAGTATTTCTAGTTGAAAAAAAAGTCAAAAATTATCTCAAATTCAATATTTGATTTATATTTTTTCAATTTAAACCTCCAATTTTGGAGGAACGGCTATATTACACAACTTTTATAAATACATTTATAAATTACTCCTTATAAATTATATTATAATCTTGGAGGTATTCTTTGTCCGAATCTAAATTAGGTAAATATAAAATGACGGTTCAAAATGTTGTTACTTCTGCTAACTTATTTAACAGAATTGACCTAGTTAAAGCCGCAAGTTCTTTAGATAACATAGAATATGAGCCAGAACAGTTTCCTGGGATGGTAGTCAGGCTCGATGAACCAAAGACCGCCACTTTAGTTTTCGGAAGTGGTAAACTTGTGTGTACAGGAGCTAAATCTCCAGAAGAATCTAGAAGAGCTATATTCAAAATAATTGAGATTTTGAGGGATTATGGCACTCCAATGGAAAAAGAACCAGATATTGTTGTACAGAATATCGTGGCGTCTGGCGATCTCGAAATGAAACTAAATCTTGACGATATTATCTTAACACTCCCAAATTGTGAATATGAACCTGAGCAGTTTCCGGGGCTAATCTATAGATTAAAGGAACCAAAAGTAGTTCTACTACTTTTTGGCAGTGGCAAAGTTGTATGCACGGGCGCAAAATCTGAGGAAGACGTTATTAAAGCAATTGAACGTGTTAAAAAATCTTTGATTGAAGAAGGTTTAGCCTAATTCTAATTGCCGCTATTCTTTTATTTTATATCTACTATTTACAAATAATAACCATTTTTGGCATAAAGAATCCAAATAAATATCAAAAAATATATAAAGGATTTTTTCTCAACTAAAGTAAGTTATAAAATAGTGATTTCATGGAAAAAGCAGAAATACTCTTAGAAATAAAAAAAGCAGAGGAAACTGCAAAGAAAATCATAGCTGACGCTGAAGAAAATCACAAAAAAAGTTTAGTTGAATTGAACGTAGAAATGGAAAAGCTTCTCGAAAAAAAGAGAAGAGACATTGATTTAGAAATTGAGAAACAACTTAGAACTGAAACAGATAGAATACTCATGGAAAAACAAAGGGCTATTTCTGAAGGTGTAATAGAGATAGAGAAGATTAGAGAAGAAGCATTAGAAAAAAAAGATGAAGCTATTAATTTTATTCTTGATAAATTCATGAGGTACATTGATGAGCTCCAACGAAAGGATGACTAAAATAACTTTAGTTGGAACTAAAGATGCTATGAAGGAGACTATTGAAATCCTTCATTCATTAAAGATAATCCATATTGTGGACTTTAAAGAACAAGACGAAACCTTCGAAATAGGAAAATCATTGGGTGAAGTCTCAAAATTTTCTGAACTCTTGCTTTCTATCAGGGCTTTTTTGAGCAAGTTTGATATCCGACCTGACAATATTAAATCAACTTATGTCAAAAGAGAAGTTTCAAGAGAGCTAGAAAAAGAAGTCTATGAGGCGGAAAATGTTATCAAATCCTATAACGAGAAAATATCTAAAATAAATCTTATACTAAAAGAGATAGAAAAAATTAAGTCGATTGGCGACTTAGGGGATATAGGGATACAAAAAAAATTAGTTGCTTCCCTTGATGATTTAGTATCTTCAAAATCGGAACTTGAAGAACAAAAAAATATATTCAAAGATCAGATGGAGTCTACGATAAAAGAAAAATCAGCTTTTCTGTTACAATATGAAGACTTTTTATCAAGTGAAATAGAAAAAATGGAAGCCCCTTTAAGATTCACGACTACCAAGAATACTTTCATAGTTGAAGGATGGATACCTGAAAAAAAATACCAAGAGATTGAAAGTATTTTAAAGAAAAGATTTGGCGATAGGATAAATCTTGATAAGATTAAATATAGTGATGAGGAATCCGTACCTGTTGAATTCAAACATCCAAGTCCAGTCAAACCTTTCGAGTTATTATTGGAATTATTTGAATATCCTAAGACTAAAGAGATTGATCCTACTTTTGCAATTTTTATAACCTTTCCTCTTTTCTATGGAATAATGCTTGGGGATATTGGTTATGGATTAGTTATATTTTTTGCTTCTTTATTTATGAAAACAAAATTTAAAACTGAAGGCTGGAAAATGATACTGGGCATTTTAGAATACTCAAGTATTTATACGATGGCATTTGGTTTTATTGACGGTGAGTTTTTTGGATTTAATGTATTCGACCTCTTAGGCATAGAAGAAATACTTGGGTTGCGCATGCCCATTCTAGATAGAATTGTAGATTTCATGCCAATAATGATTCTTTCCATCTCAATTGGAGTCATACATGTTCTATTAGGCCTCGTGTTTGGATTTATTAATGTTTACCGGTCACACAACTTAAAAGAAGCCATTTTAAAAAAAGGCGGATGGATTGTACTCATATTTTCAATAATATTTCTAGCAAGCAGTATCTATATCTCGGATATATTGCTATATTTTGGAGCGGGTCTCCTTTTAGCTTCAATAGTTTTATTGGTAGTCGGAGAAGGATTTATAGGATTAATAGAGATATTTGGCATAATGAGTAATATCCTATCCTATGTTAGACTAATGGCTATAGGTCTATCTTCTGTGGGCATAGCAATTGTAATAAATAGCATTGTTGTGGATATAATATTCCCAATGGGTGGTGTTTTTGTATTATTGGGATATTCCGTGTTAATAGTGGGGCATATAGGAAACATCTTATTGGGCATTCTAGCCAGTTTCTTACATGCTTTGAGATTGCATTATGTTGAATTTTTCACAAAATTCTATGAAGGGGGAGGTATTAAGTATAAACCATTTGGTATTTAATATTAAAGAGGTGATATGATGGCAGAATTAGCAGTAATAGTGGTAGTATTAAGCTCTGTTGCTTCAGTCATATTAACAGGACTAGCTGCAGCATGGGCAGAGAAGCATATAGGATCTGCTGCAATTGGGGCAATGACAGAAAAAGAGGAGCTTTTCAGTAAGGGATTAGTTCTCACTGTAATACCTGAAACAATCGTTATTTTTGGTCTTACAGTATCATTAGTTCTTCTCTTTGTTGTGCTGCCTCAACTCCTTTAAAGGAGGGAAAAAATGGGGAAAAGTACAGTAGCAGATACAGTGATAGAGGATGCAAGAAAAACAGCAAAAGAATATAGCGAGCAGCTTCAAGAAAAAAAGAAGATTAAATTACATGATATCGATAATGCTATAGATAAACTAAAGATAAAGAAACAAGATTTGGTTAAAGAAAAGACATCTTTACTAGCTAGAACTGAGACTTCTAGAACCAATCTTGAAATTAAAAGAAAAAGACTAAGGATGGAACAAGAGGTACTTGAAGAGATATTTGCAATCACTAAAACTAAACTAGAGAATATCGAATCAAAAAAAAGAGAGATTATCCTTAAGAAATTAATATCAGTGGCCGAACTTGAATACGTCTTTTCTAACAAAAATGATGAAAAATATGCGAGAAAATTAGCTGGGGAAAAATATAAAGGTAACATTAATACAATAGGCGGTATTTCAACGGGAGATCCAACAGGTAAGATAAAAGAAGACTTTACTTTTGAAGCTATCCTAAACTATGTTTTTGAAAATAATCTCAAAGAGATAAGAGATATTTTATTTGGTGAGGCTGAGTATGGATTCAAATGTAGTCTTCTCTGAAAATTGGCTTGGAGAAACTAATTATAGTTATCTTAACACTAGGGTAAGAGCCATGGAAAGTAAATTATTCAAGAGCGATGCATATATTAAACTCTTGAACATGGAGGTTTCTCAAATAGCTAGATTTTTGGGAGAAGGAAACTACAAAGAAGAAATTGACTCTTTATCAAGAGATTATCGGGGTGTAGAGTTAATAGAACATTCACTTAATAAAAATCTAGGGAATACTTATCATAAGCTAATAAAAATGAGTGGAAAAAAAGCTTCGGCTTATGCTTTTGCAATATTAACTAGATGGGACATCCACAACATAATCTCTATTTTGAGAGGTAAATACTCCAAAGCAACTGATTATGAAATAGAAAAGACACTGATTCCAATAGGGGAGCTACCTTTTAGTTTTATAATGTCCCTTGTAAAAAACTATAGCTATGAAGATGTTATCAAGAAATTAAAAAAATTAGAACAATTTAATTTTTTAGACGAAACAAAAGAGATAGCAGATATAGAATCAGAACTTTTTAAAATGTACTTCAAGAGTACTCTTGATACTTTTAAGAAGGAAAAAAAATCTCTATTCGTTGATTTTATTCGTACAGAGATTGATATTACAAATATAAAAAATATAATGAGGATGAGAAGATACGGATTTGCTCCTGAAGAAGAACAAAAAAACATGATTGAAGGGGGATTATTTTTTGGGATTGATGATTTAGGCAACCTCTTAAGGTCCCATGATAACGATTTTTTAAAGAAAATGAAAAAAACTCCTTACGGGGTTATTATTGAAAAACACTGGCAAGAAAAAACCCTCTTTTATCTAGAAGAATCTCTGGAAAAATATCTAATGAAATGCGCAAAAGAACAATTTATAGGAGATCCTTTTACCATAATGCCCGTTCTCCACTACATTATCTCTAAAAAAATTGAAGTTGAGAATATCCGGAAAATATCCAGGGGAAAAGCCTCCAATCTTGAGAAAAAAATAATTGAGGATAGCTTGGTGATCTGATGGAATTTGGAGTAATTGGTGATGAGGAGTTTGTTATGGGATTTAAGTTATTAGGAATCAAGAAAAGTGAGAGAATAGCAAACGATCAAGAATTTGAAGATCACCTTAATGACATGTTTAAGGATAAAGAAGTAGGAATTATAATTATTCAACCCGAATATTACAAAAATCTTTCAAGTAAAAGTAAATTAAAGGTCGACACTTCAGTCAAACCAACAGTAATTGTATTGGGAGAAAAATTAAGCGATATCTTGAGAGACAAAATAAAACACGTAATTGGAGTTGACCTGTGGGGTAATTAATTTGGAAAATAAAGGTACAATTTATAGGGTATCTGGGCCTGTAGTCACGGCAACAAATATAGACGCTAAGATGAATGAGCTAGTCCGAGTTGGTAAAGAAGGACTGTTCGGAGAAGTGATAGAAATTGATTATGATAAAACAATTATCCAAGTCTACGAGGACACATCTCTTCTTAAACCAGGTGATGAGGTCACTACAACTGGAATGCCGTTATCAGTTGATTTGGGGCCAGGGTTGTTGGGCTCAATATATGACGGAGTTCAAAGGCCATTACCAAAACTCTCACAGCTAATGGGGGAATACATTAAGAGGGGTGCCGAAGCCCCTGGAATCGACAGAGAGAAGAAATGGGAATTCTTCCCATCAAAGAAAAAAGGCGATAAAGTAAATTTTGGAGATATAATTGGTTATGTCAACGAGAATGAATTCACAAAACATTTCATAATGTCGCCCCCAAACATATCTGGAGAAATTGTAGAGATTTTAGAAAAAGGAGAATATACTGTTGAGGAAATACTGTGCAGATTAGACAACGATGCAGTAATTAAGATGTATCAAAGATGGCCTGTCAAAGTTCCAAGGCCTTTCAAAGATAAAATGATTCCAAATGTTCCTTTAGTCACAGGTAAGAGAATTATAGATGTTCTATTTCCTTTGGCCAAAGGCGGTACCGCTGCAATCCCTGGGCCTTTTGGTAGCGGTAAAACTGTAACACAACAACAGCTTGCAAAATGGAGCGATACCAAAGTTGTTGTTTATATCGGGTGCGGTGAAAGAGGAAATGAGATGATTGATGTTCTTACAGAATTTCCTAAATTAGTAGATCCTGTAACAGGTGGCCCATTGATGAATAGAACCGTACTTATCGCAAATACTTCAAACATGCCCGTGGCCGCAAGAGAAGCTTCAATTTATACCGGGATCACCATCGCTGAATATTATAGGGATATGGGTTATGACGTTGCGCTCATGGCAGATTCCACATCAAGATGGGCAGAAGCCATGAGAGAAATATCTTCAAGACTGGAGGAAATGCCCGGTGAAGAAGGATATCCTGCATATCTCTCTTCTAGGTTATCAAGTTTTTATGAGCGGGCGGGAATCGTAGTTACTCTCGGGGGCAAAATAGGTTCAGTAACTGTTATAGGCGCTGTTTCACCACCAGGAGGAGATTTCTCAGAGCCAGTAGTCCAAAATACCCTCAGAATAACAAAAACTTTCTGGGCATTAGATTCAAACCTTTCACAAAAAAGGCATTTCCCTTCGATTAATTGGCTTGAATCTTATTCACTCTACTATGATTCCCTAAAAGAATGGTTCGAAAGTAAAATATCTGTTGATTGGGATAGAACAAGAGCTGAAGCAATGGAAATATTGCAGAAGGAAGCAGAGTTGCAGGAAATTGTACAGCTTGTAGGTGCAGATGCACTGCCTCCAGATCAACAATTTTTATTAGAAATCGCTCGAATGTTAAGGGAGATATTTTTACAACAGGATTCTTACCATGAAGTGGATGAATTTCACTCATTAAAGAGGCAATTTTCACTATTAAATGCGATTATCCGATTTTCCAGATTAGGAAATAACGCAATTGAAAACGGTGTTGAAATTGATAAGATAATAAAACTCGAGTCAAGAGCAGAAATATCTAAAGTAAGATATAGGAAAGATTTTGAGAGTAAAATAGGCTCGATTAACGAAACAATGTCAAAGGAATTCAAGTTACTCCTAGGGGAGGAATGATTCGATGAAAGAGTACAAAACTATCACTTCTGTAACTGGGCCCCTTATCTTTCTAGAAAATACTGAGAATATAGGATATGGCGAATATGTCAACATCACTCTTTCCGATGGGAGTAGAAAAAGAGGCCAAGTATTGGACACATCGGGGAATAAAGTTGTTGTTCAAGTTTTTGAAGGAACTAGAAACATTGACAAAAATGCCTATGTTAAGTTTTCAGGTGATGTATTAAAAGTTCCAGTTTCACATGACATGCTTGGAAGAGTATTTTCTGGTTCGGGGGATCCACTTGACGGTGGGCCAAAAGTTATACCTGAAGCTAGATTGGATATCAATGGGCTCCCAATAAATCCTTACAAAAGAGCACCTCCTCACGAATTCATTCAGACAGGTGTATCTGCTATAGATGGAATGAATTCATTAATTAGGGGGCAAAAACTTCCTATATTTTCAGGATCTGGATTACCACATAATCAACTAGCTTTACAGATAGCAAGACAAGCAACGGTCTTGGATTGTACTGAAAGTTTTGCAGTTATCTTTGTTGCAATGGGTATAACCGAAGAAGAAGCGAAATATTTTATAAGTGATTTTGAAAAAACAGGAGCGTTAGAAAGAGGAATCGTTTTTTTAAATCTTGCTTCAGACCCTTCAATTGAAAGACTAATCGTACCACGAATAGCTTTGACTACTGCTGAATTTTTTGCATTTAACTACGATATGCATATGCTAGTTATAATGACTGATATGACAAATTACTGTGAAGCCTTAAGGGAAATAGGATCTGCTAGGGAAGAAGTTCCCGGGAGAAGGGGTTACCCGGGTTACATGTATACAGATCTTGCTTCAATTTATGAACGGGCTGGAAGAATAGAAGGTAAAAACGGTTCTGTTACACAAGTACCTATCCTCACAATGCCAGGTGACGATATTACTCACCCTATACCTGATTTATCTGGGTATATCACAGAAGGACAAATTATTGTTTCTAGAGATCTCCAAAGGAAGGGCATATATCCTCCTATTGATGTTCTGCCTTCATTATCAAGATTAATGAGCAAGGGAATCGGAAAAGATAGGACCCGAGAAGATCATAAATCTGTATCTGATCAATTATATGCAGCATACGCTGAAGGAAAAGACCTTAGAGGAATTGTTTCAATTGTTGGTAAAGAATCTCTTTCAAAATCTGACAAATTATTTTTGGACTTTGCAGATGATTTTGAAAAAAGATTTGTATCTCAAAAATCGAATGAAAACAGAGAAATAAAAAATACGCTAGATATAGGATGGGAGATTCTTTCAAAACTACCTGAAGATAAATTATTAAGAGTAAGTGATGAATTAATCGAGAAATATATGAGGAGATTTAAGGGTGCCACAGATAAAGCCGACTAGGTCTGAGTTGATAAAACTTCAGAGGAAAATCAAACTTTCTAAAACAGGGTATAATATCCTAAAGAAGAAAAGAGATGGCCTAGTCATGAATCTTTTTGGGATGGTTAAGGATGCCAAAGAAGCTCAAGAAACTCTTGAAGAAAGTTATGAAATTGCAAAGAAATATCTTGGAATGACAATAGCTTTTGAAGGGGAAATTGCTGTTGCCTCTTGCGCATTAATTAAAAAAGGCGCCCCTAAATTCTATTTGGATAGCAAGAATATTCTGGGGGTTCAAGTTCCTAAAATATCTGATTTATCTTTTAAAAAAGGTATCAATGAGAGGGGATATAGCATTCTTTCAACATCCTCAAAGATTGATGAAACTGTGGAAGAATATGAAAAAGTATTAGAATATGTAGCAAAAGCAGTTGAGGCAGAATCAACACTTAAGAAAGTATTAAATGAAATCGAAGTCACAAAAAGAAGAGTAAATGCTTTAGAGTCAAAGATCATACCCCGATTAGAATCTCAGAAGAAGTTCATTGATTTTCGATTGGAGGAGCTCGAAAGAGAAAATAAATTCAGGCTTAAAATGATCAAAGATAAGAAATCTAAGAAAAGCTCCAGATGAGATAAAGTTTTAAAAAAGAGAACAATTAATATTTGATATGGATAGAATCACTGCAACTAAATTAGTAATCACTATTTCTATATTATTACTGGGAATATATCTTGTCTATCCTATAATACCTGGTATATTAGGGGGATTAATCTTTTCTTACGCATTTCATCCCGTTTATGATTTTATTTTTCAAAAATTGAAAAGGAGAGGACTATCGGCGGCATTAACAACTTTGTTTGTATCCGCACCATTTCTTATTACTTTGTTATACGGATTCTATAAAGCCGTAGAACAACTTACTTTTGTTACACAAGTCCTAAAAAAAGAAACACCAACTACTATATTTGACCTCTTAGGATTAGAGGTTCAAAGCAGCCCCTTCTATGGAGTAATATCCGATACGTTTCCCCAAATTATCAATATCTCTGATTTTTTTGCCAGCACAATGGGTCAACTTCCTCTTACTTTGATGAACGTTGTAGTATTATTCCTTTCTCTCTTCTATTTTTTGAATGAAAAAGAAAGAGTAGAAAATTATTTCGAAAGAATGATTCCAAATAATTATCAAAATAATATAATTGAGATACTTGGGCCCACAAAGAAGGTAATTAATGGCTTAATTTATGCGAACGTTATGAGCGCAATGATTATGGCATTTCTTGCCACAATTGGTTTTTTAGTAATAGGTGTCCCCTACTCTTTCCTTTTGGGTCTTTTAACAGGATTAGCTGCACTCTTACCTGTAGTTGGCCCGTGGACTATCTTCTTGCCCGTTGGATTTTATTACATTTTAATTGGCGACATAGTCCAAGGGTTTGCAGTATTGACATACGGGGTCATAGTTCTTTTCATATTATATAATTTCTATATTTTTCCAAAACTTGGAGGGAATAAAGCACAGCTACATCCATTTATTGTTTTGGTGGGGTTCTTGGGCGGAGCGTACATGTTTGGTGCATTGGGGATTCTGTACGGGCCTATAATTTTAGGATTATTAAAAGGCCTTACAGAGGGGATGTTCAAAGATTCAACAATGAAAAGAAAGTTTTTTAAATTATAACATGGCTTTCTTTATGTTGATTTATATGGACGATTCAATATTTTCAGAGACTGCAAAGAGAGTAAAAGCATCAGAGATAAGAGAAATCCTTAAGCTTACCCAAAAACCTGGGATAATCTCACTTGCAGGCGGTCTTCCAAATCCTCAAACGTTTCCGTTGGAAGAAATAAAAAAGATTGTAAATGACGTTTTAAACTCAAATAACAATGGCTTGCAGTATGGGCTTACAGAGGGTGACCCAGAGCTAAGACAATATATAGCTGGAATGATGGGTAAATATGGCATTGCCTGTACCCCAGACGATATTCTAATTACCAGCGGTTCACAACAAGGCCTTGATTTAATCTCTAAGATTCTAATAAATCCAGGAGATGTCGTTATAGTTGAGGCTCCAAGTTACCTTGGAGCGTTAAGTGCATTTAGATCATATCTCTGTGATTTCGTTGATGTTCCATCGGATGGTGAAGGGATAAGAACCGATTTATTAATCGAAACACTCGAGACCTTAAAAGAAGACGGAAAGAAACCAAAAATACTTTATTTAGTTCCAAACTTCCATAATCCCACAGGGATTACTACAAGTGAAAAGAGAAGAAAAGAAATAATTAAAATTGCTAATGATTATGATTTAGTGGTTGTTGAAGATAATCCCTATGGTGAACTTAGGTACGAAGGAGAACATCTAAAGGCCATAAAGTCTTATGATACTGAAGGGAGAGTCATTTATTTAGGAACGTACTCCAAGATACTCGCACCTGGATTTAGAATTGCATGGGCTTTGGGAACTGGGGAATTACTTAAAAAGATGATAATAGCAAAGCAAGCTGTAGATTTGCATACCAATACTTTTGGTCAGAGGATAGCAGCTATTTATTCTCAAAATTATTTGGACAAGCACCTAGTAAAGATACTGAATTTCTATAAAATCAAAAGAGATGTGATGTTATCCTCATTGGATGAATACATGCCAAATGAGTGTAAGTGGACTAGGCCTGAGGGAGGAATGTTCAATTGGATTGTGTTGCCTGAATATGTAGATACAAAAGAAATGTTTACCGATGCAATCAATTCAAATGTTGCTTATGTCATTGGAAGCGCTTTCTACATAGAAGATAACCTAGGAAGACACACAATGAGATTGAATTTCTCATTCCCGAAAGATGAGGAAATAAATCTAGGTGTCAAGAGACTTTCCGAAGTTATTAGGAGATGGCTTTAATGAAAACTCTCGTCGCTTTAATATCTACAGGGAAGGGAACATGGGGGCATGTAGGTAGACTAATTACTGAAGAATGGGATAAGATAATCCTTGTAACAAATGATTTTGGCAGAGAAAAGTTCAATCCGAGCAAAGATGTGGATTGGGTAGTGGTAAATCCTTCCATGCCGATTGAAAATATCAAAAATGCGATACGAGATAGACTTCCAAAAGATATTGGTGACGAAATTTATGTTAATCTAATTTCAGGTTCAGGAAAAGAGCATATGGCTTTGCTTTCTCTTTTAAAGGATATGAACAAAGACTATAAATTTATCTCCCTTACCATGGATGGAATTGGATATTTCTAAGGGTGAATTAATGAAATTGAATATACCTTACAAGAAAGATAAAGTTTTGATAGAGATACCTGACAAAAATCTTCTTGGAATTGTTGAACCAAAGGAAGTTAAAGGCTCAGCAAAAGAAAATGTATTAAAAAAGGCAATTGAAAATCCAACAAATAATTTACCTTTAAAGGATTTTTTAAAGAAACACAAAAGTATAATTTTCCTGATAAATGACGGTCAAAGACCCACACCGACCAAGAAAGTTTTGGATACTATATATCCTCTAATGAAGCCGTATATGGATAAAATAGAGTTTATGATAGCCACAGGATCCCATAGAGTTCCAACAGAAGAGGAATTCAATAATATTTTTGGGCCATATTACTCAGAATTTAAAAGTAAAATCACAGTTCATGATTCTAGAAAAGATGAACTTCTTCAATACATAGGTAAGACACAAAGAGGCACTGAACTCTATATCAATAAGAAAGTACTTGAAAATGAAGCAATAGTTACAATAGGATCTTCTGAGCCACATTATTTTGCAGGTTATACAGGTACAAGAAAATCATTCTTGCCCGGAGTATCATCGATAAAAACAATAACAGCAAATCACAAGCATGCTCTTTCTCCCAACTCTAAGACATTATCTCTAAAGGGGAATCCAGTCCATGACGATATGGAAGATGCAGTAAGAGAGATAATGAAAATAAAACCAAACGTTTTTGCAATAAATGTCGTGGCCGATGGAGAAGGCAATATATTTGATGCGCAAGCTGGAGAAATAATAGAAATATTATACGAATCAGCTAAAGCTGTTGACAAATTATTTTGCGTACCTGTGCCAGGAAAGGCAGACATAATTGTATCAGTAGCCCCATATCCGATGGATGTTAGTTTATATCAATCCCAAAAAGCAATAGAAAACACAAAACTTGCTTTGAAAGACGGTGGTATTCTAATACTAGTTTCTAGTTGCAGAGATGGAATTGGAGATAAGACCTTCTATGATCTACTTAAAGATAACGACACACCCGAAGAAGTAATAAAAGCAACTGAAAATAATTATATACTCGGATACCATAAAGCCGCTAAAATTGCAGAGCTTGCAACATGTGGAGAGATATGGGCGGTAACTGATCTTGAGGACAAAGTTTTGGAGCAAATTTTTATAGCCCCCCACAATTCTCTTCAAAATTCGATAGACAAGGCCTTGGCACAAAAAGGCAAAGATGCAAAAGTTTTAGTATTCCTAGATGGGAGTTCAACTGTTCCCTTGGTATAATTTTTATTTCTTTTATTAACTAAGATTTGGGAATAAATAGGTATAAATTTCGGAAAATTCTTTTATAAGTACTTCTAGAAATAGTTTTAGATAGTATACTCCAAAGATTATAAAATATCAAATATATTATTAAAAGAAAAACATATAAAATAAAGAGAATGAACTCACATGAATTTACATGGACAAAGACAAAAAAATACTCTTGTGGCTTATTGCAGGTTCAAGAGGCGGCGTGAATAGGGCATTAATCCTGAGATATATAATTTCTAGCCCTTCAAATGCCAATAGAATATCCATGGCCACAGGCATAGAATACAAAACTGTCCAGCATCATTTGGGTATATTAGAGAAAAATGGTCTTTTATCCGCAGTCGGAGATAAATATGGAAAGACATATTTTCCTTCAGAATTACTTGACAAAAATATTAATAGCTTTAATGAGATTTGTAAAGATATGGGGTTAGATGTTGATGAGTTTAAAAAATAATAAATACTTAGGATTATCAGGAATGGGATTTATTCCGAGAAGATTAGTTGAAAACGGTGTTTGCGAGTATCCAACATGTAGCATATGGGATAAAGGTTACATGTTTCAAATAAAATATGCCCTTTCCTTAGTTAACATTGGGCTAATATTGGCTGTTTTTGTTCTTTATGCAAATATCTACAGAAAAACAAAATCGCCATTTTCATTAGGATTGGCTATTTTCTCTTTGGCCTTTCTTTTTGATATCTTAACATCAAGCCCTTTATTGCATGCTATATGTGGCTTCAGATCAACAGGTCTCGGGCCATTCTTAATACTGCCTGACTTATTTACTACTATAGCTTTAGCTATACTTGTTTACCTTACAACAAAATAATTAACCTCACCCAAAACCTTTAAATGCTAGTTAGAGAGTTTTATAAAAACTGTATTAATATATTATTAGACTAATGGTGAATTTTAATGGATTTTCCAAAACCTTTAATTGTACAGGGAGACCGATCAATGTTCCTTGAGGTGGCCAATCCCTTGTACGAAGATGCTAGAGACGACATTTCAAGATTCTCAGAACTTGAGAAGAGCCCTGAACACATTCACACGTATAGGCTTTCTGATCTATCTCTTTGGAACGCTGCAGCCGCAGGGCTTACGAGTGAAGAAGTTATCAATATTCTTTTGAAATACTCAAGGTATGATATCCCTTCCAATGTTATAAGCGACATTAAGGACATAATGTCTAGATTTGGAAGGCTTTCTTTAAAAAAGATTAACGAGGATTTAGTTCTTTTTTCACAAGACGAGCTTCTTATTAAAGAAATTCAGAACAACGAGCGTATAAAAAAATACGTCCTTGATACTATAGATGATAATACCCTTAAGGTAGATCCCAATAGCAGAGGATTTTTGAAACAAGATTTAATTAAGATTGGGTGGCCTGCCCTTGATTTGGCAGGTTACGAAGATGGAGACTATTTGGAGATTAACCTCCTAGGTACTACAAAAAGTGGAGTCAATTTCCAATTAAGAAAATATCAGGAAGATGCCGTAAATGTTTTCTACAGGGGTGGCGGAGTAGAAGGAGGTAGCGGAACAATTGTCCTTCCTTGCGGGGCAGGTAAGACAGTAATTGGTATGGGCGTCATGGCGAAAGTAAAGACTAATACCTTAATTACTTGTCCAAATGTTATTGCTGTTAGGCAGTGGATTGATGAAATATTAGATAAAACTGATATCCCGCGAGAGAAGATAGGCGAATATACTGGCGAAGTAAAAGAAATAAGGGAGATAACGGTAACAACATACCAAATATTGACCTATAGAAGCAAGAAAGAAGATGAATTTACCCACTTCAATATATTTGACAAGAAGAATTGGGGCCTTATAATATATGATGAGGTTCATCTACTACCTGCGCCCGTATTCCAAGTTACAGCCCACATACAATCAAAGAGAAGACTTGGATTAACAGCTACTTTGGTAAGGGAAGACGGAAGGGAAAAAGATGTTTTCAGCCTTATTGGGCCAAAGAAATTTGACATGCCTTGGAAAAATCTTGAACAGCAGGGTTGGATAGCAGAAGCTATATGCTATGAAATTAGGGTGCATATGCCTGAAAAATCTAGAATAGTATATGCCACATCTGACGATAGAAACAAGTACAGGATAGCTGCAGAAAATCCCTTCAAATATGAAATTTTAAAGAAAATAATTGAGCATCACAAAAATGATAGAATTCTTATTATTGGTATGTACATAGAACAACTTGAAAAAATTGCAGAATCTCTTAAAGCCCCACTAATAACTGGTAAAATTCCAAACAAAGAGAGGGAAAGAATATACTCTGATTTTAGAAAAGGTAAGATTAGTATTCTTGTTGTGTCTAAAGTGGCAAATTTTGCCATAGACTTGCCAGATGCAAATGTGGCTATCCAAGTTTCAGGTACTTTTGGGTCGCGACAAGAAGAAGCCCAGAGATTAGGGAGGATATTAAGGCCAAAGAAAGATGGATCATCTGCAAAGTTTTATTCAATTGTCACTAAAGATACCAGAGATCAAGAATACTCTGCAAATAGACAAATATTTTTAACAGAGCAAGGATACAAATATGTTATAGTTGATGACCATAATATAGACTGTATATTAAAAAAGTGATAACATGATTGAAGGAACAATTGATGCTGGAGCATGTGGATTTGTTAATAAAGTCAAGGTAAAAAGAAAAGGGCTAGGATTTAAAGTCGAAATAGTAACTAACTGCAAATTAGTTGAAAAATATGCTGAAGATATAGAAACTTTGGATAAAGACGTAGTTTTCAAAAAGATGCCAATAAATCCTGTCTATCAAAAAGCAGACATACTACATGCAGTATGCCCTGTACCATGTGGGATTTTAAAAGCTTGTGAAGCGGAAGCAGGTTATGCAATAAAGAAGAGTGTAAAAATTGATTTAGAAGAAAAAGAAGAATAAAAATAAAAATTTATTTAGCTTAATCCTATTTTAAAACCGCCTCCACCTGCACCGCCACCTGAGGGCATGAACGGTACAAGCCATTGGGCAAGAGCTTGTGCACATCTTGTTTGTAGCAATACTTTTCCAGTACCAGAAACATTTGCAATAAGACCTTCACCGCTTAGGATTGTAGACTTCCAACCCCCGATCTTTTCGATATTATAAGTAATACCGCTAGAAAATGCTACAAGGTGACCAGTATCGACTTTGAATGATTCCCCCTTTAGCTCTTTTTCTATTATTGATCCATAATTTGAGATAAATAGGTCTCCAACACCATCAGCTTTTAGGAAGAATAAACCCTCTCCAGATACCAATCCTTTTAGTCCTTGGAATTTGGTATCAATAGTTATCTCTGGTGAGCAGCACATATAGGCTCCTCCTTGCAAGAACCATGTATCGCCTTTCATTTTTATATGCGTTATATCCCCTGGATATCCCGGAGCAAAGCTAATAGTCCCTGGGCCGTTGCTTGTGAATGTATTCATAAATAAAGATTCCCCACCAAGAACGCCTCTCTTTAAGGCCCCACCAAGTCCGCCTTTCATTTCAGTTTTTATGCTGACATTAGAGGACATTGTTACCATTGCACCTGCTTCTGCTACTATTGATTGTCCACTACTCATATTAATATTTAAAATACTAAAAACAGGTCTATCTTTAATTTCAAATTTATATCCCTGACCTCCACCTGAAAATCCGGGATTTGCTTGTCCTCCGGCACCTAATTTAGCACCACAACCGGTACAGAATTGACTGCCATCGGGATTCTGCGAACCACAACTTGCACAAAATGTCATTGAAATCACCACTCAATCTGAGTTTCTTTGGATTTAAATAGTTTTTGAAATGTTAATTATATGGGTGATATTTTATTGATATATGCAGATTCTAGCTAAGAAATATAATATTCTATTAATATACCAAGAATAATTTATTTATGATAATTAAGAAAATTCAAAACATTTAAAAAGATTGCAGCATGATTTATTTATAGATTGCCTATGATCAAAGTAAAACTATATGCAGAATATCGGGATATGTTAGGAAAAAACGAGATAGATGTACCATGCGATCAAATGACCTTCAAAGAAATCATTGAATACATTTCAAATAAGTATGACAAAGAATTTGTAAATGCAGCTATCCAGAATGGAAAAATCAATGAATATATGCTTGTAATGGTCGACGATAGAATGCTTACATCAATAGATGACACAGTTAAAAGCGGTGAAACCCTAAAAATACTTGCTACAGCGCATGGAGGGTAAGATATTATTTTTTGCCTTATTATAGTAAAATAAGGGATAATCAAGGATTAGGAATTGTTATATATTATTTTAGTGCTCTGTTATCGAATTAGAGCTCTAATTAAGCTTATTTTTTTCGTCTGTGAAACAATTATACCCGAAACTTTAAAATATATATCAAAGTATTGAAGTTCGATAAAGATGAAAGTATGGATTGACATATCAAATACGCCACACGTAAACTTCTTTAAAGGCATTATAAAGAATTTTGAATCAAGAGGTCATGAAACTTTTGTCACTTCTAGAGACTTTGATGGACTTTCAGCTTTATTAGATTTACACGGAATAAAGCACACCGTAGTAGGTAGACATGGTGGTTTCTGTAAAAAATCAAAGCTAATTGAAAGTTCAAAAAGAATTCTTGAACTTTCCGAGTTAATTAGCAGTGAAGACATTGATTTGGCCCTATACAAGCATTCAGTTGAAGGTGCCAGAGTATCGTATGGACTTGGGATCCCATCAATCTGTATACTAGATAATGAAACTGCAACTGTCCAAAACAAACTCATGCTGCCTTTATCCTCAAAAGTAATTGCCCCAGATGCAATAGCTCTCGAAGAAATAACGAGATACGGGGTTCATGAAAGTCAAGTAATCCGTTTTAATGGTTTTTGTGAAATTGCAAATGTTAATGATTTTAAATATGATGATTCTTTTATTTCTCAGTTGGGCCTTTCTGAGGACAAATTTACAATTGTCATGAGGCCAGAGCCTGTGAAGGCAAATTACTACAATGGGAACAAAGACAAAACTATAATTAAGGCAATACTTGAAAAAACAAAATGCCTAAAGGATTATCAGTTTGTAGTATTCCCAAGATTTGAAGAACAGAAATCTGTTTTTAACTATGATAACGTAATTGTTCCAGAAGAGCCTGTCGATGCTCTTAGCCTTATGAGTTATTCTGACCTTGTCATAAGTGCAGGAGGGAGCATGAACAGGGAAGCAGTTGCCCTTAATACGCCAGCTCTAACTACATACCCAGAAAAACTCTTGGCAGTTACAAAGAAGATGATAGAGCAAGGACTTAAAATTCATCTTTTGGATCCAGAGAAGATAACTAAATTTATAGAGAAGGATGACAATTTAGACGTTTATCACGATAACAATAAGAAGATACTCTCAAAACTTGAAAATCCAGTAGATGTTATTTCAAGAGAAATTAAAACTCTTGGCATCTAATGATTTGAGTTTGAATCTTTTCTGATATTTCCCCTGTAATAGGATGCAAATATTCCTACAAATGATAAACCTGCAAATATGCTAAACGCAATTTTTACTGCTGATAAAAAAACATAATAATATTCGGGCGTTATTTCAACCCTCCCTATTATCAAAGCAAACACGACCATTGCAACGGCCATGCTCATCATTTGCCCAATTAGTCTCATTGTTCCGACCATAGCAGAAGCTATTCCATAAAATTTTTTCTCAACGGAACTCATTATGGAGTTCATATTGGGAGACGAGAAAAGCGCATAGCCAAACCCCACCAGTATCGAATTTAATACAATAAATAATATGCTTGTATCTTGTTCTAGAAATGAAAATATCAATAATCCTAAGAAAGTAATACTCATCCCGGTAGTTGCAATTATTCTAGGCTCAATTCTATCTGAGAGCTTGCCAGCAGAAGGGGAAAAAATAGCCATAACTAAAGGCTGAGAAAGTAGGATTAATCCTGCTTTTTGCGGCCCAAGGTCTTTAACATATTGCAAATACAAACTCAACAGGAAAGTGATTCCAAAAGTTGCACTGTAATGTATCAGGGCAGCTAAATTAGAAAATGTGAAGCCCCTATTGTTTCTAAAAATTCTCACGTTTAGCATCGGGCTATCGAATTTAACTTCCCAGTAGACAAATATTAAGATTAATGCAATTCCAAATAAAATGAAACCAGCGCCTTTAACTGAAGGAAGGAGGGAAAATCCATAGATTGCCATACTAAAGCTCAAAGCATATATTATCGTACCGACATAATCCATTTTTTCATTTTTTGCTTCCGCCCATTCCCCCTTGATTAAAATAGTTATGAAAGCACTAACTATCCCCATTAAGACACTTGCGATGAATATGCTTCTCCATCCAAAGTTTTCAGTTAGGATTCCTCCGATAAAAGGCCCCATTGAGAGCCCCAAATAAACAGCAGCCACAGTGTATCCTATCGCCTTACCCCTCTCTTGGATGGGGAAGGCAGAAGTAACTATAGCAACACTTGTGCTGAAGACCATCCCAATCCCTATACCTTTTAGAACTCTTGAAAAGATTAATATAGTGATAGAATTAGACATGGCAGAAATTAAAGATGCAATTGTAAATATTATAATTCCATAGGTGAATATTTTCTTTCTACCATATAGGTCTGCCAATCTCCCAGAAGGGAGAAGTGAAATTGCAGCTGCAAGCAAATAAGATGTTGAAATCCAGCTTAATATTACTGCATCGATATTGAATTCACTTCCAATTCTTGGGAGAGCAATATTAATTGAAGAGCCCATAAACGCCGTTAAGAAAGAAGCTAAGGATGCAACAATTAGAATATACATCTTATTGTGGTCTTTTTCCATCAAATTCCTCTGTAAATTATATATTTCCGTATTAGTCGATTACAATTTAAATTTATCTAAATAAGAAATGTTTTGTATAGCACAAGAGAGGTAAATAATAATCCGCCGAGAGTTGTATTGATGTATGGAAGATACCAGTACAATTTTTCTACCTTTAGCTCCTTTCTGAGGAGCAATAATAATGGAAATATTGGGTATATCAAGACGAGGTAACTTAAGGGATTAAAATCTGCTGAAACTAGCACTATTCCGGATAAAATACCCCAGAAAATGAGGCATAACAGTAGGGATAACCTTTTTCCAATAAAGACCGGAGTTGTCGTGATCTCGGCCTCTTTATCATACTGAATATCTGGTATCGCAGAAAATATATGCATTGCGGCTATATGGAAAAAAGCTCCTAACAAAAATATTAATGGAGGTAATGTTTTACTAATCATGTAATAGCTAAAGATTCCAGGCATTACGTATAGATAGTTTGAAGAGAAATCAAGGAATGGAACCTGCTTAAATCTTAGGGGTTTTGCACTATAGAAATAGGATAAAAACAAAAATATCAAGAAAATAAGCCGCTCTATATTGTCCTGAAATACCATTAAAATTAAGCTTATTATCCCGACAAAATATAATGTTCTAAGTAGGCTTTTTCTTTCTTTGTCTTCTACCCTATATTCTTTTTCTTCTTTCTTAGGATTGTTTTTGTCAGTTTCTTTGTCCCAGTAATCATTAACTCCATAAATGAAGATATTTGCTAGAAGAAAAAAATATACTAAATATACATAATAATCGAGTTTGAAAAAATCAAAAATACTGTTAAATCCAAGGGCGTAGCCTACAACGTAAGTTCCGCCAGTATATATCCAGAATCTAAATCTTGAAATTTTATAAATTAATTTCAATGGATTTGTCAAAATTATCGCCCCTATTCGGAGAGATAATTAATGGTTAATCTTAGGTCTTTGATCTGGTCGCTTTCTCTTAAAAGAATTGAATTGTAAGCTATAGTTGATACTATTCTTGGAACTGAGGGTTTTATTTTTTTCTTATAGACAATAAAAGGATCTTTGCTTATTGTTCTGCCTGTCCAGTTGTACATGTCAGATGCAGTTTTTATCGGTATTAAGTATCTCTTTGGAATATATGGGAATCCCTCTTCAGCCTTCTTTTGCCAATCGAAGTAAGTATCTAATTGTTTTTGGATAAATCCCTTGAATTGATCGGGTCTTGCTTTTGTGTCCTTTAACTCCAAGCTTGGCAGTCTGAATTCTTCTAGATCTTCCTGTGAGAAATAAATTCTTCCCAATAGCAAATCTTCAGATATGTCCCTTATGAAATTGATAAATTGCATTGCCCTACCTAAGTGCCTTGCGGCAGTGAAAGAATATTCGTGTAAATCCAGGATTCTTGCCATAAATAGACCTATGACTTCAGAAGACCCATGAAGATAAACTTTAAGTTCGTCTAGATTATTATAGGTAGATCTAGTGATATCCATTTCCATAGATTCCAAGAAAGCATCCGCCCATTTTGATTCAAAGTTCTTTCTTCTTGAAACTTCAACAAAAGAGTCAATAACTATGTCTCCAGTAATGTCTCCTTTTTGAGCTTCGTGATATCTATCTTTGAATTCATAAAATTCTTCTGTTTGTTGAGGTATAGAATCTACTAAATCATCGGCCTTTCTCACAAAACTGTACAATTTAAATACATCTTCTTTGGCCCTTTCTGGGAAGAATATAGTACTATAAAAATACGTTTTACTACCGCCTTTGAATATCGAATAAAGTGTTTTATCTACCATAATCCTTCACATTATTTATATTCTTTAATTATCTCATCTGCCACTATTTGTGATGATATCAAGGTCATTGGGACTCCTATCCCTGGGTGTGTATAATGCCCAGTGTAGTACAGGTTTTTTACTTTCTTGCTTTTGTGAGAGGGTCTGAATAATGCTGTTTGCATCATTGTGTGGGATAAGCCTAGAGCGGTACCTTTGTATGCATTGTATCTCTCTTTGAAATCCGTCAGTGCAAATATTTTCTTAACAACAATGTGGTCTCTGATATTCTGACCTATTGTATTCTCAAGATTATCCATTATTTTGTTGTAGAATTGCTCTCTCATTTCTGGAGTATCCTTTAAGCCAGGCGCAAGAGGAACCAAGATAAACAGGGTATCTTTTCCTTTTGGAGCTGCAGTTGAATCTGTTTTAGAGGGCACATTTACGTAGTAAGAAGGATTTTCAGGCCATGCTGCTTTCTTAGGATCAAATAGTGTATCAAAACCTTTTGACCAGTCTTTATCTAAGAAAAGTGTATGGTGGGAAAGTTCATCAAATTTCTTATCTACTCCAACATAAGCAACTAGTGCAGATGGTGCCATGACTCTTTTATCCCAGTATTGTTCTGAATAAGTATTGTAATTTTTATCAATTAAATCAAGTTCTGCATGGACATAATCTGCATTTACAATTACTAAATCGGCATTGTAAGAGTTCTTATTAGTTATAACTCGTGTAGCCTTTTTGTCTTCAATTTCTATCTTTACAACTGGCTCATCAAAATGAAACTTTACACCATATGACATTGCAAGCCTGTAAACTGAATCTGCTACTTTCCTCATACCTCCATCTGGGTACCAAACTCCAAGAGTAAGGTCAATGTGGGACATGATGTGGTAGAAAGAAGGCGTATTATGCGGGGAGCTACCAAGAAATCCTATTGAGTATTCAACTATTTTTTTCGCTTCATCGCTCTCAAAGTGTTTACTCACAAATTTATCAAGATTATCAAGAAGATTAAGTTTAATTCCCTGGGCCATTAATTTTCGATCCATGAAATCAAATATGGTACGATAATCTCTGTACATTAGTTCCTTTATCGAGACATCATACATCTTTCCTGCAGATTCTAAATATTTTTGTAATTTTTTGCCACCGTCTTTTTCAAAGGTATCAAACAAAGCAAAATTCTTTTTCAGATCAGCTGAGATATCGATTACTTTCTCCCCTCCAAAGTAGATTCTATAAGAGGGGTCTAGTTTTTTAAGTTCGAAGAAATCTTCTGGTTTCTTATCAAACTGGGCGTAGAAATTTTCAAATACATCTGGCATAAGATACCAGGAAGGGCCCATATCAAAATTAAATTTCTTTTCACTGTAAACACTTGCCCTTCCACCAGGATGGTCATTTTTTTCTAGAACTGTCACATCAAATCCATTTTTTGCTAGCAATGCGGCCGCAGAAAGACCGCCAAAACCGGTACCAACGATTATTACTCTCATAGTATCCCCGTTATAAATAATTCTTATACTATTTATTCCTATCTTATTAATTAACTCATTCCTATTTATTAAAAGAATATCTATTATTAAATAAAAAATATTATTATATAAGCCTATTTTTTATAGATATGTTATTTTTTTTGAATAGTAATTAAACTTGAGAAACTTGTTTAGTAACAATAATAATATTAACTAAACTTTAACGAATTACATCTTACCATTTTTATTAAATATATATAATAATGGTATAATTTAAATATTCAAATGTGCCATTATATATTAAAGAGGTTTTCAAATGGAACTAAAATTCGAACATGTCAAAGGCGAAAAGAAAGGGGATGTAAAGCTATATGCACTTAGCACCTGTGGCTGGTGTGGTAAAACAAAAGAGTTGTTAATGCAAATGGGTGTTGACTTTAATTTTATCTATGTTGACCTATTGGATGGAGATGCCAAACAATACGCTATCGATGAAGTAAAAAAATTTAACAAGAACTGCTCCTTTCCAACTATAGTAATTAACAACGATAAAACTATTGTTGGATTCAAAGAGGCAGAAATAAAGGAGGCCCTATCTTAATGTACGAAGATATGCCTGAAGACAGGATCAACAAGTTTTACGAAAAACTAAAGAAAGACACCGAAGCTGGTGGCTATCACCTAAATCCAAATATCGATTTCACAAAAAAACTTGTCAGAGGGCTCATAGTAAACGAGGATAGATACGGTTACCAAGCATGTCCCTGCAGAATCTCTAGTGGGATAAAGCAGGAAGACCTAGATATAATATGTCCGTGCGATTACAGAGACCCAGACCTGGATGAGCATGGCACATGTTACTGTGCGCTTTATGTTTCGCAGGAAATTATGGATGGTAAGAAAGATATAAGTTCCATTCCTGAAAGAAGACCTCCAGAAGAAGAAAGAAAAAAACAAAAAGAAAGTAAGCTAGAAAATATTAGTTCTTTGAAGTATCCTGTTTGGCGATGCAAAGTGTGCGGCTACCTATGCGCAAGAGAAGGGCCACCTGAAATATGCCCTATATGCAAAGCAAAAAAGGATAGATTTGAAAGATTCTTATAATCTATTCTTTTGATTTTAAAAGATAATAGCCAACGTATAGGAGTATCCCATTTAGGATAATCGAATATATCATCATCCCAAGTACATATAGTCTAAGTGTTCCAACAAAACTAAGTATACTTTCTTTTACAGTATCATATTCTGATAGAGATGATTTTATTTCTGAAAAACTACTTTTTGCAGATTCAAGATTTAATTTTAGATCTTCTAGGTTTGATACGATGCCTTCAAATCTATCTATATCTTCATTTAATCCAGAAACTAAGCCACCAAGGCCTATAGAATTTAAAGTGGTGACAAAGGATCTCATGTTGGCCAATTTTTGCATGTATTCTATTGTATCAATATCCTTTAGATATAGATTGAACTCATCTAGATTTTCGTCAAAATTATCGGCAAGATTTTTGATAAGGTCTATTTTATCAAAAAGCGGCAAAAAGTTCTCGTAGGTATTGTTAATTTTTATCAATGTAAAGGAAGATATTGAAATAGTAAATATTAGGCCGATTATTGAAATTACAATTAGTATTTTTCCAAACATTTCTTTATCCATCTATACACCTCAATACATCATTTATGCCGGCATCTGTTTTAACAGAGACTGGTGAAAAATGGGTCGGTGATGCATCAAATCCTAGTTCTTTTAACTTTTTAATCATTTCCTCTGTCTTTGGTATTTTTGTCTTATAGATATGGGAAATCTCATGGATATCATAGAATAGTGGTATATCGATTTCACTTTCAACTACCCTCAATAGTTCTAGCGGTTTATCTTGAAGAAATTCTGAGGACTCGTATTCTTTTACACACTCACTAACAAATCTAGTGTCTTTTATGTTTGAGATCCATAAGGGATGGGAAAACGATACCTTTTCTCCGCAGTTTGGGCAAATGGGATTGAAAGTATCTGTAGCTGCTCTAAACCCACATTTACAGTTCAGTGCAAATCCTAGGTTATCTAGCGTTTTATTAGTTCTTTCTTTCCCATATTTCACTTCAAAATATGCCCTGATAAAATGCTCTTTCGTATAGGATAATAATGGCCTTACAGCTAGATTGTATTTTGCTGCATTTCTGGCAACTTTTCCTATGAGGATTCTGACGGCTAGTTCATGCGTGAAGCTGCATTTTAGGGGCTTTGAATCATATTTTCTTTTGCATGATGATACGTGGGCACCTGTCAGTGCCGAGGTATCTGTTGCAGTCAAGAATAGATAAGAATCATTTTTTAAGACTCTGAAAGCACCGTCTAGAAATCTCACAGGCGAGCCAAAAGGGTCGATATCAACAACTTCATACTTCCCGTAAACATGGTTGAAGTCAGATTTTGTAACTGTAGCTGTGAGAGAATTAAAGTTAAGATTTTTTTCAATAAGCCTTACAGCCGCGGGGTTGTGATCATTGAAATAGACATCAACACCTGATTCTAAGATATATCTGATGCCTCTTATGCCGGAGCCTGAAAGCCCGTCAAGAACTTTTCCAGACTCTTTTAGTTTTATGGCCTTCATCACCGATACTGATATATCTCTTGAAAAAGCCATTTTAGGATTATAAAAAACAGGAGTCTTTGCAGTGACCTTTTCAAATTTTGGGACTTCTATTTTTGCCCTACCCTCGGTGAATTCGCATAACTCCATTAATTATAAATTAATATAGTTTCATTTATAAACTTTAATCAGTTTTTTGATTTATGAATTTTAATACGGTGCCTGTGAGAATAAGTTTGGAATATATTGAGAAATAGTATTAATAAATCCGAACTTTTAAAAATACAAATGAAAAGCTATTGATACCATGCCTCTAGAATCAAATAATAATGGGAAAAGATGCAAAAGAATTGGTATTGTTTGTTGTGAAGTATTTGAAGATGAACTTCTATTTGTTATAAAAGAGCATCCAGAAATAGGCAAGATAATTATTGTAAATACAGAATCCTCAAAGTATTTTGAGGATATTATACGAAGTAATTTTCCTTATGAAAAAATAAAAATAGCTAGGGAATTATTTGCTCCACGGTATCTCAAAAGAGAAGAAGAACTAGAAATCATAGTATATATTTTGCCGCTATTTCTTCATTATAGCCCAAGAGAACTAAAAGAAGAAGTCTTGAATGCCTGCATAGAGCTACAGAAACATTCAGACTACCTTTTGATTTATTACGGATTATGCGGCAATTCATTGAACAATCTAGAGGGTATGTTGAGAGATAATCATGTTAAATTACCTTTTGGCATTCTAAAGGATGAAAATAAAGAAATAGTTGATGACTGCGTATGCGCTCTTTTAGGAAGTAAAGCAAATTATATGGAGATACTAACTAAAGAGCCAGGTACATTTTTTTTAACTCCGGGATATGCTAGCCATTGGGGCCTTTTTAGTAAAAAAAAGATTGAGACTATAGGTGAAAATCGTCTGAAAGAAATTGGAGATCAATTGGGAATTGAAAATTTTGATGCTGCAGAGATGACAAAATATTTACTAAGGGAAGCAGATTACAAGCAGATTGTTGCATTAGAATATGTTTGTTCTAATTGTACAGCATATAAAAATAAATGCGAGACAATATCATCCGAGATTGATCTAGATCTTTCTTATAGAAAAGGCACTATTAGATTATTGCACGATACTCTTGAAAAAGCCATTTTAGGATTATAAAATACAGGAGTCTTTGCAGTGACCTTTTCAAATTTTGGGACTTCTATTTTTGCCCTGCCCTCTGTGAATTCGCATAACTCCATTAATTATAACTTAATATAGTTTCATTTATAAACTTTAATCAGTTTTTTGATTTATGAATTTTAATACGGCGCCCGTGAAAATAAGTGAAATATCACCTGACATGGAGGGCCAAACTGTTTCAGTAGAGGGGAAGATTACTGACATCTATAAGACAAGCGGACCTCTAGTCTTTAGGATATTTGACGGCAGTGAAATAAGGGCAGTTGTCTTTAATCCAATCGAAGATTTCTATTCATTAAAGCTCGGGGATTTTATCAGATTCTATGGAACACTATCAGTTAGAAGAGAAAACGTTGAGCTTCAGATAAGTAGATTTGAAAGGCTAAATGAAGAGGAATTGACTATAGTTAAGCAGAGTATTGAATCTATGTTTTTGGATAAGATCAAGCGGGACGCCCCAGACTTTCTTGTAAATTCTGAAGTCTATAAAAAAATGGAAGACGAGTTCTTGCTTGCAATGTCTTCTATAAAGAAAGCAGTTTTACAGGAAAGAATGATTATCATAAGGCATCACAATGATTGTGACGGCATCACAGCTGGAGTTTCTTTAGAGAAGGCAATTAGCTCATATGCTGACAAGGAAAAAAAGAAGGATTGCAGGATATTTAGAAAGCCATGTGCAGCACCTTACTATGACCTTGAAGATGCTTTGAAAGATATTGACCTTTACTTTTCTTTCTCTAAGAAAAAACCACTTCTTATTATTGCAGACAACGGCAGCACTGATAGCGATTTACAGGGTATTCTTAGGGCCAAAGTATATGATTTTGAGATTGGAGTAATAGACCACCACCCACCTACAAAAAAAGACAATGGCGAGTATCTTATTGACGAGTATGTTTCATTTCATATAAATCCACACATCTATTCTGGTGATTCAAATCTATGTACCGGGATGTTAGCTCATGAATTATCAAGGATGATCGATGCTGAGGTAGATAGTTACGCCATACACTTGCCAGCGCTTGCTGGAATTGGGGATAAATCAAAAGGCAGTGAAATGGATCAGTATCTTGAGATCTCTCCTTTCAAGAGAGATGAGCTTGAAAAGATTAAATTGGCACTGGACCACGAATCCTATTATCTAAGAAGATTTAGCATAAATAACTATATTGATGACATAATAATGCTCGGGGATAAAGAGCGAGGAAATAAGCTTATCAGTTATGTTTTTGAAGAAATAGAAAAAAAGAGAAGCTCACAGTGGAATTTGATAAAACAGCATCTTGATATCAAAAATCTTGCCGATAATTTTGATCTTATTACAATTGATCTAGAAAAATTTATCTTTAGGGGGGAGTTTCCTTCTCCCGGTAGAACACTCGGGTTTATCCACAATAAATATATCTGGGATAATGAAATCAATGAAGATGAAAGAGCTATAATTAGTCTAGGTATAGCAGAAGATTATATTGTATTTCGGGCAACAAATAAGGCAAAAGCAATTGGATTTGATCTTAACGATATAATAAAACAGTTGAAAGATCAATACTTAGAGGAAGTCCAAGGTGGCGGGCATCCTGGAGCAGGCACTATTAGATTTGTTCCGTTCTTGAAAGATGAAGTTAAAAGAACAAGTTTGGAGCATATTGAGAAGATTGTGGGGAAGAATTAATTTAATAATTTTAGAATAATTATTAACTTTCGGCATGACTAAATTTGGATTTATTATTACTTTTCTAGCGATTATATCGTATTTCGTTCATTAAAAAGTATAAATAGGGGTTTATGTATAAGTTTTCAGATTGAGAGTGCCATAATCTTGATTTGAATAATAATTGAGTTAGATGTAAATCAAGAAAGTTTTACACATACTTTAATATAGAAAAATATTATTTTTCCCTATTTTCCCTATTTTTTTCCATATCTTTATAAATGTATGAATGATATAAGTAAATGAATAGGATTTATAGTGATTTAATTGAGATTTAAATTGACCTTCTCAACAAAAGATGGTGTAATACCTTACAATTACAACTATTATATTGGTTCTTTTATCTACTCATCAATAGAAAAAGCCGATACTAATATTTCTGAAAATCTACACTATTCAAACGATATTAAATTATTTACATTCTCAGATTTAAAGGGAGTTATCCCTATGGGCGAAAAGGGGCTTCTGATAAAAGACAGATGTTTCTTTTATTTTTCATCGCCAAGAAAAGATATTTCTGTCCCTTTTGTTGAAGGTTTATTTAAAAGTTCTTCATTTCATATTGCTGGTGTACCTCTTAACCTAGAATCAGTTGAGGTAATGAAAGATATAGAAGTTTCTGATTCTATACGATTTAGAACAATATCCCCTATATGTATCACTACAAAAATAAACATGAATGATAAACTCAAGATTTGGGATCTTTCTCCAAATGATATAAAATTCTATAAGAATCTAGAAAAAAATTTGATAAAAAAATATTCGATTTATTATGGTAAGGATCTCGAGAATTCTAAATTGAATATTGAAGTGTCTAGTATATTGAGAAGCACTAAAAGAAAAATAAAGAATACTTTCCATACAGCACATTATATTGAATTTAAAGCATATGGAAATCCCGATTTATTAAAACTAGGATATGATTCAGGATTTGGAGAAAAAAATTCGATGGGATTTGGGATGGTTGAGATCATTGATAACGGTGATAATAAGTGAAAGTTGAATTTGATTGGGTTGGGCATCCTTTTGTTGACGCTGGATTAACTGCCTTGTTATTACTATCCAGAAAAGAAACACCAATAGAACTCGAAGATAATGATATAGAAAAAGCCATGAATTTCTTATCTAAAATTTACTGTAACGACTCCTGGAGATCCTACTTATCTGGGCAACTTTTTCCTAATAGCGGAGTATTAATTACCAATCCAAGCATGTATAAAAACAGAACACCAGAGAATCTATATAATAATCTTGAGACTATCTATAATCTAATTCCCTCTTTAGATACAGGTGAAGAAAAATGTGTGATTTGTGGCAGAAGAGAAAGATTAAAAATTTTAGATAGTATAGGAAAATCAAAAATTATTGGGAGACATATATTCCCCCTTGTAGGAACTGGGGATATGTTGAATTTTTTCCCTTCTGCAAACAGTGAAGGAATTGATATTTGTGCAAGTTGTATATTTTTGACCCAACTCATGCCTTTAGCTACTTATAAACTTGGAAATGTGATGTTGTTTCATTGTTATCCATATAAATATAATTTAGAACTTTCAAAAGAAGCCGTAGACACAGCAAGAAAAAGCAGTTTATTTTCTGATGGTAGAACTTTTAGATACCCCTACAACTTTTTCTTCAGAAAAATATCTGAAATCTCAAGAGAGCTAAAATCTGGATGGAAAAATGTTTCTGTGACAATGTACCATTTCAATAATTTTAATCAGAAACAGAGTATAGAAATTACGTATTTCCCAAGTATTGTATTAGAATTTGTAAGTGAAACAGAATCTATAGATTCAAGAGGGTGGAAAAACATAGTGAGAACCGGTTGGTCTGATAAAAAATTAAGCTTTGAAGATTTAGAAAAAAAGAAACCAAATATAGTTTATAATAAACTAATAAAAGGGGAAAGCATAATCCAATATTTTTATGATTCCCATAATAAGAAAGTAAATACAAAATGGGAACTTGCAGAAAATTATGTTATCAAGGTGTTAGGGATGAAAGAAGGAACTTTAGATTTTATTAAGGAGTTATCTGATCGGATACTCGAAACAATAGAAAAAGAAGAAGATAATAGACTTAAGAAAATAATTAGAAATCTTGAAAGAGCCGATAAACTATACCAGTTCCAAGAGTTTTTTATCATCGTAGAAAGGCTTAGGCTAAGATTCGAAATACCAAATCCATTACTCACATTCGATGAAGTTTCAAGTATCCTCTTAGGATATGGTGAAGATTTTAATGTTTCCTGGAGAACTGTAAAAAATTTGATCTTGTTCAGATTATATGAAAGATTGCATAATCGTTTAATTTCAATAAAAGAAGGCGAAAATGAAATAGAAGGAGAGGTGGAATTATGAGTTTTGTATCCGGTATGGTTTTGATCGATGCCCCACATTCTGCTTTGAATATGGCAGGATTGGATAAAGGCTTAGAACAAAATAAAGTTGTTGTAAAGAAATTCAAAAAAGGCAGGAATGAGTACCCATACGTTTCTGCCCAATCTTGGAGATTTTGGTGGAGGACGACTCTACAAGAACACTTTGATTGGAAATTATCAGGTTTGACAAAAATTGAAGGTAGAAGTCAAGCTATTACTGAAACAAATCCTATTGACTACCCAGATGATGATATTTTTGGGTATATGAAAGCTCAAAAGGATAATCAAACTGTTACAAGGATATCCCCCTTAAAAACAACACCTTTGGTATCAATATTGCCTGCCTATAATTCTGTTGTATCTGATTTTGGTGTTTTCTCTAGACATGAAGGAAACCCCGTTCCATATGAGCAACAGTTTTATTCGACTGTATTAAAAGGGGCTTTCTCTTTGGATCTTAACTCTTTAGGTAAATTTACTCTGATGGATAGAGCAGGATACAAAAACATAGCAACAGTCGGGAAAAATGAGAATGACGAGGGATATAAAAAACTACTTGAAAAAGCTAAAGAAAATGGAGTAAAAATCGAAGATAACTATTGGACTTTGCCAAATGAGCTAAGAAAAACAAGAGCCGTAGAAACTTTAAAAGCTTTAAAATATCTTAACGGCGGAGCAAAACAAACTTTATTCTTGACCGATGTAGTTCCTAAATTTATAATTTTGGGAATCTTTGAGGGGGGTATAAATCCATTCATTACCGACATACTCTTTGAAGAAAAAGGAGAAATAAGATTGTCTAAAGAAACTCTTGTTTCTAGAATAGTTCAATATGAGGATATTTTAAAGCCGAAAAAGATAATAATTGGAAAAGATAAAGGATTTTTCCCGAACTGGGAACAAGAGTTAATGAAATTGAATGAAGAGTATAATCTTGACAAGAGTGGGCTAAATATTGTCTATTTTAATAATATAGGAGATGCTATTGAGTCTTGTACAAACGAGGTAGAAAAATATTATGGAAGTTCTTAGAGTTAAACTAAGAAGTCTTACTTCAACGTTTAGGTATCACACATTCCAATCAGGGCAACAACCAACTCTACCTATGCCACCGATTTCAACTTTAGTAGGATTACTTTCGGCTGCAAAAGGAGATATTGTCTCAATAGACCAGATTGATTTTTTAGGCTACATATTTTTTACTAAAGGCAATGGAACTGATTTAGAGAAAACTTATTATTTAGGTGGGGATAAACAAGATATATTAAAAAAAGATTTCTTAGTTGACAACACTCTATACTTATACCTTCCATTATCCTGGGAAAATTATTTGAAAAATCCAAGGTATCAACTGCTTTTAGGTAGATCATCAGATTTAGCATATATCGATGAAATAAAAAAAGTCAATCTTGATAAAAAAAGCAACGTTCAAATAAGCAATACGATTGTTCCGTTAGGAACTATTAATGCTTTTGGAACACTTCAACCAATGCCGATTGAATTTAACTATTCACAAACTCCAAGAAGAGTAAAAAAACTCAAGCCATTTATTTTGGTAAGTCAAAGCTTTAACTATCCAAATGAAGCCTTTTACGATCCAGAACTAGATATGGGCGTATGGATTTATGAAAAAGAATATCTTAGCTAAGTTCAATCCTAACGAAACTATAGAAGAACATATACAAAACGCCTTAAGTGTTTATGAGAGTATAAAAGAATCTTTCACTTGGATACCAGCGATAACAAAAGTTGATGATTTTTGGGCACATTTATTTTATGCAATAGTCTTACACGACATAGGGAAATCTGCAGCAGGATTTCAAAAAGATCCGCTAACTTGGGGGTATAGGCATGAGATACTTTCTGTTCCGTTTACTCAATTTTTATCGTGCCCCGATTTTGTTAAGAATTCTATAGCAATGTCTATTCTCACACATCATAAATACTTGGACAAAATATCACTTAAATTGCCTCCCGATTATAAATTACCTGTAAAATCGGAGTATGAAATAAAATTAGGAGAGCTATTAGAAAACATAGATTATGTCAAGGATTATCTCAAAATTATCAAAACTTGGGAGTCTGATTACAAGATAGGAGAGAAATTTCTTGAATCTGAGGATTTTGTAAATAATTTGTATGAATATAATTTCTATTCTTTAGTTAACTGGTATAATAAAGAAGTTAAGAAAAATAAGATATATTTCATTTTTCTCAAAGGTTTGTTGAATGCAATTGATCATTTGTCATCTAGTGGGGAGAAGAATATTCTCATTTTGCCGGGTATACTAGATGGTTTGACTAGAATTCTCTCACAAACGAGAGAGCTTCAGTCTCGGGCATTAGAAACTTATGGAAATGCTATAATCAAAGCCCCAACAGGATATGGAAAAACTGAAGCTTCTCTCTTGTGGGCTCACAGAAATATGGATCAAGGTTATTCTAATAGATTATTTTACGTATTGCCCTATAAGACCAGTATAAATGCAATGTATGAAAGATTTTCACGAAAATATTTTCAAGAAAAGAATATCGTCGGTATGTATCACAGTTCTTCAGATTATTACTACTATATGCATAATGAAGATTATAGGAAACTAAAAAATCTTTATAGAAAGATATACCTACCGGCTAAAATATCTACTCCTTTCCAGATAATGAAAGGTATTTTTGGGGTAGGATACTATGAAATGGAATTCTCTGAACTTTCTAATTCCGTAATGATTCTAGATGAAATCCACGCATATGAGGATAATATTACGGGAATTCTTTTGGGGATGTTGGAAGTATTAACAAATGAGTATGGATCTAAAACGCTGATTATGTCAGCTACCTTACCATCTTTTATAGAAGAATTATTTGTTGAAACCTTAAATCCAAAAAAACTAACAATTAAAGACCAAGAGCTAGATACTTTTAATCGGCATAGGATTGAGATCATTGAAGGGGACATATTTAATGCCATTGATTCCATTGGGAAGGTCTTGGGCAGTTGTGGCAAACCTATACTTATTGTATGCAATACTGTTGATAGGGCAATTGAAGTATATAACAAATTGAAGGACAAATATTGTTCTTTGTTGATTCATGGAAGATTCTGTCATTTAGATCGGCAGAAGATTGAGGAAGAACTAAAAAATAATTTCAATAATTATGAGATTGTAGTTGCAACTCAAGTCATTGAAGTTTCTTTAGATCTAAGTTTTAGTACAATTATAACGGAGCCTGCCCCTTTAGATGCATTAATTCAAAGATTCGGTAGGGTAAACAGACAAGGTTGGCAATCAAAACAAATTAAACCAATTAATATCTTAACAAAAGGCTCTACTAAAGATCATTACGTTTACGAAAAAAAATTAGTTGATAACTCTCTAAGCCAATTGATGGATATAAATGGAGGGATACTAAGAGAATCAAAAATACAAGAGTTAATGGATAATGTCTATGTGGATTTTGTTGATGAATCTTGTGAGAATATCACATTTGCAAAAGATAATACACTTGAAATATACAAGGATTTAGAGCCAATGAAAAAAAGCAATAGTGAAGAGGAGTTCTATAATTTATTTAAGGCATTTGAAGTCATTCCTTCAATATTCCATGAAGACGTAAACAAAGCTATTTTAGAAGGAAGATATATGGACATCTATAGATACAAAGTCCCTCTTTCATTTTCTAAATATTATGCCATTTCTAAGAAGTATGGAGATTGTTTTTTCAAGGACGAGACAATTGATTCCAGGCCAAACATAATTTTTACGAATCTTTGTTACACCAATGAATTTGGTTTGTTAACAGATAGTTTTAATAGAGATCCTAAAGAGTACATATTTTGATTTTAATAATCAGGGTAGTAGGTGAATGAGATAGATAGTAACATTACAGGAACACAAATAAACTATTTCTTTATTTGTAAAACCAAACTCTGGCTTTTCTCAAAATTTCAAACAATGGAACATTCCTCTGACGTTGTTAAGGATGGAAAAATTATACATGAATCAGTTCATAAAAGAATGATTAAAGAAGTAAATTTACCGGGGATGAAAATAGATTTAATCCAAAAGAAAGATGATTTAGTAATATACGAAGTTAAGAAATCAAAGAGAATGGAAAAAGCTTCAATTTATCAATTACTATTCTATCTTTATAAATTAAAAGAAATGGAAATTATTGCAAAAGGAATTTTAGATTATCCCCTCATTAGAAAAACTGAAGAGATAATCCTAACTGAAGAAAAAGAGAGGGAGTTAGAAGAGATCTCAAATGAAATAATTCTAATTATTGAGGGCTCTATGCCACCACCGGAAAAAAAATCATATTGTAGTAAATGTAGTTATTACGATTTTTGTTGGGTGTAATTATGAAACAAGATTTTTATTTATTAAAAAATGGGGTTCTAAGTAGAAAGGAAAATACAGTATATTTCTATTCTGAAAAGGAGAGACATATCTTGCCAATTAATACGATATCTTCAATATATTGCTACGGCAGAGTTACTTTTACATCAGGAGTTGTTTCCTATTTATCAAAGAAAGGTGTTCCAATCCATTTTTTTAATTATTATGGTTACTATGAGGGTACTTACTACCCCCGAGAATACTTGTTATCTGGAGAAACTATAGTAAGGCAGGCGGAACACTACTTAGACAAAGAAAAAAGAATGTTTCTTGCTAAAGAGATATTAAGCGGAGGGATATATAATATTAAGAAAAATCTTTCATACTATAAAGCGAACGAAGAACTTGAATCTATAAAAAAATGGGAAGAAAAAATTCAAGATACAAATACTATTAGTGAACTAATGAGTGTAGAGGGAAATATACGAAATATTTACTATCAATCATTTAATAAAATACTCCCTGAGGACTTTAATTTTGAAAAAAGAACTAGAAGACCCCCTAAAAACATGGTAAATGCATTAATTTCTTTTTCAAATTCCCTGATGTACTCAACTGTTTTAACAGAAATATATAATACTCAGTTAAATCCAACTATTTCATACCTTCATGAACCTTTTAAGAGAAGATTTTCTTTAAGTTTGGATTTAAGTGAAATTTTCAAACCATTTATTGGCGATAGAGTGGTGTTTAAACTTTTGAATAAAAGAATAATTTCTAAAGATGATTTTGATAAAGATTTAAACTATTGCCTTCTAAAAGATTCTGGGAGAAGATTATTTTTGCAACACTATAATGAACGCCTGGATAAAACGATTAAACATCGTACTTTAGATAGAGATGTTTCATACAAACACATTATAAAATTAGAATGCTATAAACTGATAAAACATGTTAGTGGATTAAAGAATTACGAATCATTTAGGATCTGGTGGTAGTGTATATCATTTTAGTATACGATGTATCTGTTGAAAGAGTAAATAAAGTAAAAAGTTATCTAAGACAACATCTAAACTGGGTTCAAAATTCTGTATTTGAGGGAGAGATCACAGATTCAAAACTTCGAGAATTAAAAAATGGATTGAATGAAATTATAAAAAAAGATAAAGACAATATCATAATATATATTTCAAAAAGTGACAAATTTTTAATAAGAGAAATGATTGGAACTCCTAAATCTGATTTATCAAATATTCTCTAATCGTGGATCTTTATATATGAGATACAAGTTCTGATATCCAAGATAACTTTTATAAAATAGAAGAATTATAAGGCCTGTAATGGTGAAAAAGGCCATTTTTTGGGCCTGTTAGAATAAGACTATTATAGGATTGAAATCATAGATTCTTGCAGCGCCCATCTTGTGGATGGCGGTTAGAATAAGACTATTATAGGATTGAAATGAACAAAGCCGGCAAGATGATCATCTCAAAGAAGCCGTTAGAATAAGACTATTATAGGATTGAAATATTGCAAAAAGAACTGTTTGATGCAGTTGCAACTCACGTTAGAATAAGACTATTATAGGATTGAAATAGCAACAACCGAAAGAGAAGGAATCTTTAAATCAGTGTTAGAATAAGACTATTATAGGATTGAAATACTGGTAGCAACACGGCAAACTCATCGGCTACTTTCAGTTAGAATAAGACTATTATAGGATTGAAATATCGGCTATACCGGTCTCAAAAAGAAGATCAACATAGTTAGAATAAGACTATTATAGGATTGAAATTCATCAATAAGATCTTTAATGGCAAGTTCTATTTCAAGTTAGAATAAGACTATTATAGGATTGAAATTTATACCACTCATAGATATTGCACTTGCTAACGGCGTTAGAATAAGACTATTATAGGATTGAAATATAATATGCAATTATTCAGTTAATTTTAAGGCGCAAGTTAGAATAAGACTATTATAGGATTGAAATTGAAATGGTACAGCTTTCCATCGAGCAATCAAAATTTGTTAGAATAAGACTATTATAGGATTGAAATCTGCTTCATTTGACAAGCAGCTTGGCAGCAACGGCTAGTTAGAATAAGACTATTATAGGATTGAAATAGGAAAAGCAAAAAGGGCCTGGAGGACTTTTATTGAAGTTAGAATAAGACTATTATAGGATTGAAATGAACAATGCTAATGAGACACAAGTTTTCTGCAACCAGTTAGAATAAGACTATTATAGGATTGAAATAAGGGTAATTATCCTCAAAACCCTTTGCGGTAAATTCGTTAGAATAAGACTATTATAGGATTGAAATGGCTGAAAAGCCTAAAAAGTAAATGCATTTTTATTTTGTTAGAATAAGACTATTATAGGATTGAAATGGGTACGACTTCGGAGAGCTTTTGCGATAGGTAGGCGTTAGAATAAGACTATTATAGGATTGAAATTGAACACCTTATCGACTACAGTTTTAGAATTGTTGGTTAGAATAAGACTATTATAGGATTGAAATGCTCATAGGGGGGACGTCTGTAAGGTAGCAAAGGTAAGTTAGAATAAGACTATTATAGGATTGAAATAAGCCTTATGCAATCTTCCCGGATATCGGGGTGGGGTTAGAATAAGACTATTATAGGATTGAAATGCTTTTTCGCTAGTTAAATGGATCCTCTCTTAATCCGTTAGAATAAGACTATTATAGGATTGAAATGTTCTCCGACTCACAGATAATCAAATTCATAAGAGGGAGTTAGAATAAGACTATTATAGGATTGAAATGTGCTCAGAGGTCATGAGGTAATGGTACATTATTTAGTTAGAATAAGACTATTATAGGATTGAAATATAAAATAGGCTACAAGTGGGATTTCAGAGGATTCGTTAGAATAAGACTATTATAGGATTGAAATATCCTTTTTTCATGTTGGGACCAAATTAAAACAACAAAGGTTAGAATAAGACTATTATAGGATTGAAATATATCAGAATACGGTATAGACTATATAGACTATAACGTTAGAATAAGACTATTATAGGATTGAAATGCGGATAACTCATTACAAACATACGAAGTCCAATTAGTTAGAATAAGACTATTATAGGATTGAAATATGCCATCTTTCGTGCCTCCCGGAGTTATAGTCGCAGTTAGAATAAGACTATTATAGGATTGAAATACTAAAACGTTTGATAACACAAAAACAATGACAGTGTTAGAATAAGACTATTATAGGATTGAAATCAATACCCCTGGATACGGTACAAAACACAAAGGGTAGTTAGAATAAGACTATTATAGGATTGAAATTACGGTGATGTACTGCTCGCCTCTCTTGGTGACGTAGGTTAGAATAAGACTATTATAGGATTGAAATATGGATCTTCCTGGACGGCTGCAACTGGAAAATGTGCTTGTTAGAATAAGACTATTATAGGATTGAAATGGATTTATGTCACGAACATTGAAGTCCTGGAGAGCTGTTAGAATAAGACTATTATAGGATTGAAATGGTGTAAGCCCTATTGCGGTGTGAATTGTCTTACCGTTAGAATAAGACTATTATAGGATTGAAATCTAGCTGTATCGATGCATTTGATGTATGGCTAGTTAGTTAGAATAAGACTATTATAGGATTGAAATTGCTCTTTAGTGCAGCAACAATAGGGTCGTCTTCAGGAGGTTAGAATAAGACTATTATAGGATTGAAATCTAGCTGTATCGATGCATTTGATGTATGGCTAGTTAGTTAGAATAAGACTATTATAGGATTGAAATTGCTCTTTAGTGCAGCAACAATAGGGTCGTCTTCAGGAGGTTAGAATAAGACTATTATAGGATTGAAATATACACTGAGATTAGATTTTTTTATTATGCGCCCATCTTATAATCTTACCCAATAATTTTGGGAATCAAAACCCAAAACCTTATATATGATTCTTGGATTGGTTTGGAAAGGTTGTTATAGAACGACTGAAAACGCTAAAAAAAGTTCAAAACAGTTTTTCTTATACCCTCCTTGTCCAAAGGAGGTATTTACTTGAGCGAATTTAGTCTTGTCATTAAGAATGCAAGAATCAACGATACCACTATTTCTGATATTGGTATTAATAATGGCAAAATAGAAAAAATAGGCAGATTGAATAATGGCAAAACAAACATAGATGCAAATAAAAATTATGTAATAAGTGGTTTTGTGAATTCCCACTGTCATCTTGATAAGTCAAATCTACTAGACAAGATGACAGAAGACCATCTTGGTAAGACACTTGAAGAAAACAGGCTTCTATTAAAAAAATTGAAAAGTTCTTATTCAGAATCAGACATTGAAAAAAGAGCAACTGATACAATAGAAAAGATGCTCTCAAAAGGGATAACGGCAATAAGAACACAAGTGGATGTAGATCCAACGGCCGGGGTAGTCTCGATTAGATCTCTCCTAAAATTAAGAGAAAAATACAAAGATAGAGTATACATACAGATAGCAGCTTTCCCGCAGGAAGGTGTAGTTGATGAAGCAAAAAGAGACTTAATGGAAAAAGCAATGGAACTTGGAGCAGATGTAGTTGGAGGTCTACCACTAGTTGAAGCAAAGGGAAATGAGAAAAGGCATCTTGAAATTCTTTTTGAGCTCGCAAAACAGTATAATAAGAATCTTGATATCCAGGTAGACGAAACAAATGACCCGAGAATGGCAATACTGCCAGAGGTAATAAAAAAGACGAAGGAAGAAAATTTCAATGGGAGGGTAACAGTAACTCATGCAATAGCGCTTTCAAGACTGCCAACAGAAAAGGCAAGAGAGATAATTGAACAGATGAAGGCTCTAAGGATTAATGTCATAGTTACCCCAAGTGCAAACATGATTACAAGATTTGCAGAAGTAAGTGACCTCTGGATAAGGCCATCAAACAGCATAACTAGGGTAACTGAGCTATACGACAGTGGAATAAACGTTGCAATAGGAACTGATAATGTAAGGGATATCTTCTACCCATTTGGAAACTGTAGCATGATAAGAGAGCTTCACATGCTGGTATCTGCAACAAGGATGACCACAAGAGATTACATAGATGGGGCCATATCAATGGCAACAACAAACGGCGCAAAACTTCTGGGATTAAATTACGGAATAGAAGAAGGAAGACAAGCTGACATAATAATCACAGACGGCAAGTCAAAACTTGATATTCTAAACAGCGATGAAACAATACCCTACGTCATTAAAAATGGAAATATTCTTTCTCTTGATAAAAATAGACTTGAAAGGGGGAGTAACTGATGTCTAATATCGAATCAATAGTCAGAGATTCAATAGACATGCACTACCACATAGGGCCGGACGTTCTACCGAGAAGGGACACTGTAGAGAGCCTTCTAAAGAATGAAAAAGGAAAAATAACTGGAATAGCATTAAAGTCTCATGCATTCCCAACAATATCGGTAATAAACACAGTTGAAAAAAAATCAGAAGGCCCTTTTCTAATAGGGTCAATAACTTTGAATTACTTCATGGGAGGGTTTAATCCAAGTGCAATATACGCTTCTGCAACAATGTCAAAGGGTGCGCCAATTATCGTGTGGTTCCCCACAATACATGCGGAAAACCATCTTTTGAACAATCACAGTGAGTACGAGATACCCCCCGAGTGGGTAAAGGATCCAAAATTTAAACCTAGATTAAAATCTGAACTAAAAGCAATAAAAGTCACAGACTGGAATTATAGATTATTCGATAAATGCAATAGAGTCCTTAAGGCAATAAAAGAAAATAACGGAATTCTTGCAACAGGGCACTTGTCATGGCAGGAAAGTTATGTACTAGCAAGTGAAGCATTAAAAATGGGCATCCCTACAATCATTACTCACCCGATGCAGAGGGACATCAAAATGCCCATAGATGTCCAGAAGGAGCTTGCCGGAAAAGGAGCATACATTGAGCACTGTTACATCATGTGGCTAGACAGAGACCATCCGGAAGACTATCCCCTCAAAACAATAAAGGAAGATATTGAAGAAGTTGGGTATGAGCAATGTATCATATCTTCTGATGCAGGGCAGGTGAGAAATCCATCTTCAAGTGAATGTCTTGAGACCTACATGAACTTGCTAAACAATGAAGGTATATCAGAGAATGCTTTAGCTACAATGGCAGTGACAAACCCAAGAAAGATTCTAGGGATGGAGATAAAATGATTGACATTTCCGCAGATATCTCGGGGGTTCATTTCGATAGTTGCATAATGAACGCATCAGGGCCACTAGATACAACTTTAGAAGAATTGACAGACATCGCAACTTCTTCTGCCGGCGGAATTGTAATGAAGTCATGCACAGTTGAAGTGCGCGAGGGAAATCCCGAGCCAAGGTATGTTGATGTTGAATGGGGGTCAATTAATTCAATGGGGTTACCAAATCTTGGGTACAAGTACTATAATGAGATAACTCCTAAGTTAAAATCCTACGGTAAGCCATTAATAGCAAGCATAGCCGGTGCAGAAAGCCAGGAGTACAAAAAAATAGTTGAGTCATTTAACACTTCCAATGTGGATATCTTAGAGATTAATCTATCATGCCCTAATGTTGTTGGAAGGCCACAGATAGGATATGACTTTGAAATGTCTGAAGAGATAATGGGTGTAGTGGGTGATGTTTCTGATAAGCCGTGGGGTGTCAAACTCCCGCCATACTTTGATTTTGTTCATTTTGAGGAGATGGCTTCGATTCTTAATAATTCCAAAATCTCTTTTATAGTTAGCATTAATTCAATTGGAAATGCCCTTTTCATAGACTGGGAAACTGAGAAAGTTCTAATAAAGCCAAAAGGTGGATTTGGCGGTCTTGGAGGGAAATATATCAAACCGACAGCCCTTGCAAACGTCAGGAAGTTCCACGAACTTCTGGATAAAAGTATCAAAATTGTAGGGGTAGGCGGGGTATACAGCGGCATTGATGCATTTGAATTTATCCTATCAGGCGCTACTTTGCTGCAACTTGGGACCTCTTTCGCACAGGAAGGGCCGCAAATATTTGAGAGGGTAACAAGAGAGCTTAAAGCGATAATGGAAAAGAAAGGCTACAAATCTCTAGAAGATTTTAGAGGGAAACTAAAGGTGATGAATTGAAAGCGCTCTATGACATACTTTTCATAACGAAAAGCATTCACATAGATGCAGAAAATCCCTTCACCTTTTCTTCAGGGATAAAGAGCCCAATTTACTGCGACACAAGACGGCTGATATCTTATCCAAAGGAGAGAAAAATGATAATATCGGGATTCTTAGATAAAATAAATGGCATGAATATTGAATCTGTGATCGGTGTTGCAACAGGTGGCATCTCATGGGGTGCGTGGCTCTCTGATAAACTTGATGTGCCATTTGCGTACATTAGATCTTCCCACAAGGACTATGGGAAAAAACAGAGCATTGAAGGAAACATTGATTTTAATAAAAATATACTTGTTATAGAAGATGTTGTTTCAACAGGTGGATCCCTTGGAAGGGCGATCAATTTACTGAAAGAGTCTTCTGCAAAATCCTTGAATGCTTGTTCTATATTCTCTTACCAATTTCCTGAATCTATAAAATTATTCCAAGAGCTAGATGTTCCGTTTCAAAGTCTTTTGACACTTGATGGATTACTTGAATATGAATCAGATAAACTTGGGCATAATAAGAAAGAAATAGAGATCTGGAAAAAGAATCCAAGGGAGTGGCGAAGTTAATGATTATGGAAGAGGATGTTCGAAGGAGGATATGTCTAGCACTTGACGTTGATAATTTAGATTTAGCCAAAGAATTAGTTGAAGAGAGTTCTGAATATGTTGGGGTATATAAAATCGGGAAAGAATTATTTGTTTCCGAAGGAACTTCTTCAATCAAAATCCCACAGAGCTACGATAGGGATGTTTTTTTGGATCTTAAATTTCATGATATACCTAATACCGTGGAGGGAGCTTCAAAGGCTTTGGTCAAGCACAAAGTCAAGATGTTTACAATTCACTCGATGGGCGGAAAAGAGATGATCCAGGCTTCAGTTAAAGGTGTCAATAGCGGTGTCAAGTATTATGGGAATATCAGGCCAAATATTTTGGGCGTAACAGTTCTTACAAGCCATGATGAAAAATCGTTGAAAGATATTCTAATCGATAAGCCTCTTGATTCCGCCTTAGTGCAATATGCAAAAATGGCATCAGAAAATGGGTGTGACGGACTAGTTTGCTCCCCCAACGATATTAATATTATTAGGTCACATCTTGATAAAGAAATGATCTATGTAACTCCTGGAGTAAGATTAAGAGACGATAAAGTTTCTGATCAAAAAAGGACATGCACTCCAGAAGAAGCAATTGTCAATGGCTCATCAGTTATTGTTGTTGGCAGAAGCATATTGAATTCAGACAATAGAACTGAAATACTAAAGAAGATATACAAAGAAGTGGAAAAAGGGTTGAAGGCAAGTAAATGCTGAGTTATAATCAAATTAAAGAGAAATCATTATAAATTAATCTTAGTCTCTTATTGTATAGCCTTCTATATGTGATTATCATGAAATTTAGATTAAGTAAAACATTCAAATTTGATGCAGCGCACAAATTAGTCGATTATGACGGTGCATGTGCTAATCTTCATGGTCACACGTACAAATTGATCGTTACAGTGGAAGGTACTCCAGATAAAACTGGGATGGTCATGGATCTTTTCGATTTAAAGAAAATAGTCACTGAAAAAATAGTAAGTAAGATGGATCATTGTTTTTTGAATGATTTATACACCCAACCAACAGTAGAGAATATGGCAAAGGATATTTTCTTAAAACTTGAAAAGGAATTTGAAAAAACTAAAGTTAAGCTTTTTTCTATAAGACTATATGAAGGTGAAGGCTCTTACGTAGAGGTCTTCCAATGAAAAATCTCTTAGTTTCTGAGATATTTGTCTCATTCAACGGAGAGGGATTAGAAATTGGCAAGCCTACTATATTTTTAAGACTCTCTGGATGCAATCTCGACTGCAGTTGGTGTGATACTAAATATGCCAACTATAATGCAGTTGAAAAAAGTACTGAAGAAATAATAGAAGAAATTGATAAATTAAACAATCATATTAATTCTGTTCTAATTACTGGGGGGGAACCTTTGCTCCAAGATATAGGAGAAATTGTTGATAAACTTCACAAAAAAAATTACTACCTAGGTATTGAAACAAACGGTTCATTCTATGATGACGTTTTATTGAAAACTGATTTCATAAGTGTTGATATTAAGACTCCAAGCAGCAATAACGAAACAAATGATTTAGATATTTTCAAAAAGATTGTAAATGCTATAAAAAAAAGAAATGGCCAGATGAAGGCCGTAATCGCCGATAGAATTGATTATGATTTTTTAAAGAAATTTATTGAGGAAAACTCTTTTAACGTTCCTCTTATTATCCAACCTTGTTGGGGCAAACTTAATTATAAAGAGTTATGTGAAATGTATCTTACAAATCCGATAAATCACAATAATATCAGAGTAGTGCTTCAGATACATAAATTGGGGGATATCAAATGATTAATACTCAAGATGAGTCGCCAAAACATCAACTAAAGCTTGAAAGAGTTGGAATTAAAAATCTAAAAACTCTTATCAAGATAGACAGAAATAACAAAGAATTTCGCCATATACCAAAGATCAATATTTTTATGGATCTAGATCAGGACAAAAAAGGAGTTCATATGAGTAGATTCATCGAGAGTATTACAGAGATCTTAGAAGATGAAGTGAGAGATAATCACAAATCCCTTGAACAAATAGGGAAGCACATACTTGAAAAATTGAAGGTTAAACACAGTTATGTAAGTGCTGAAATTGAATTTGAATCTGAAATACCCATTTATGAAAAAACACCTGTAAGTAAGAAAGATACAATTGAGATACACGATGTCAAAGTAAGACTAAAAAATAACAATGGCACATGGATAAAAATATTAGAAGCCAGTGTTGTAGGAAATACTGCGTGTCCCCATGCGTTGGCCGTTAATAAGAAGGGAACACATATACAAAGAGCTGTTGGAAATTTAAAGATTGAAACAGATTTTGACAATGATATTGACCTTGAAGAGATGATTGAAACTGTTGAAAATTCATTTTCGGCAAGAGTCTTTACTTTATTAAAAACTGAGGATGAGTCATTTGTTGTAGATAAAATGCATACAAACCCACTTTTCGTCGAGGATGTTTGCAGAAATATGTTATCTCTCGCCTCTTCTAAATTTAATAAATCAAAAATACACGCAGAATGCTTAAGCTATGAATCAATACACAGACATGATGTTTTTGCTGAGGGGGTCATAGAAACATGAAAACTGCTGTTGTATTGCTTAGTGGAGGAATGGATTCTGCTGTTTGCGCTGCAATAGCAAAAAAAGATGGGTATAATATTTACGTTATTCATGTTGATTACGGGCAGAGGACAAATAAGAAAGAGTATAACTGCGCAAAAGATATTTCCTCATTTTATAATGCCCTGGATTTCAAAGTTATTAATCTTGATTTCTTAAAAGAGATAGGGGGCAGTGGACTAACTGATAAGTCTATTGATCTACCAAAAGCAGAAACTATAGGAATACCGCCAAGTTACGTTCCTTTCAGAAATTCCATCCTGCTTTCTTTAGCCACAGCATGGGCAGAAGTAGTTGGTGCAGAAGCTATTTACTATGGGGCAAATTCAATAGATTTCTCAGGATATCCCGATTGCAGACCTCTTTTCTTTGAGGCTTTTCAAGAACTAATTGATGCCGGGACAAAGGACCATACAAATATTAAACTTAAAACACCCCTTGCATACATGTCTAAAGGAGATATAGTAAAGAAAGGTATT